>Ga0207667_10001943_pt1 | contig 25898 bp, 23 predicted proteins | sample KBSCornC52_FD_184301 | JGI IMG/M metagenome (GOLD analysis project Ga0207667, IMG submission 184301) | Corn rhizosphere microbial communities from Kellogg Biological Station, Michigan, USA - KBS Corn C5-2 (SPAdes) (version 2) | ecosystem: Host-associated > Plants > Roots > Rhizosphere > Soil ...
GCCCCGCCCGCGGGCGACGGCCCGCTCACGGGCACGCTCTACACGCGCTTGATGCCACCGGCCGTGCTCTCCGCGCTGAACACGCGCCCAGAAAACCTGAACGTCGCCGAATCGCCTCAATGCGCGGCCTTCGAGTACACGCGCCTGGCCCGGGGCGAGCGGGATTTTGCCCTGTTCTACCGGCTCTTGCCCTGGGACCACGTGCCCGGCGTGCTGATCGTGCGCGAGGCGGGCGGTGTGGCGCGTCATCCCACCCGCGCCGGCGCCACCGATCACCAAGCGCGCGACCACGAGCCGCTCTTGCTGGTCGCTTCGGACAGCGCGCGCTGGAACGCGGTTCGGAAGGCGCTGTACGGAGTTTGAGCACCCAGGGTCCACGCCCGTGCCCTGTACGCGCGCCCGAGGGACGGGGAAGTGCGCGCCTACTCTCGGCGGAAAGCAGTGAGTTGAGCCCCCCGGCCGGTGCGAGGTCGCGCTATTATTGGTCGTTCGGCGTGCAGTGACGAATGCGTCGCGCACGACCCTGGAGGTTTTATGTCTGAGTCGAGCAGTGTAGAGTCGCCCTTCATCTCTGGTCTTGGGAAGGGGCGTGAGGCATTCCACGCCGAGGTGACCGAGTTTGCGTTGCGTTCTGGCGAACGCACGCCTGAAGACTTCCTGCGTCACTTCTCGTGTCGCGCGATCATGCGTTCACTCGAGGCGCGGCCGATGGAGCGCGCGCGCATCGTGAGCCAGTCGACCGGCGTGCACGAGAAGGTCGCGCACAAGATGTCGCCCGACGCATCCGGCGAGGCATTGCAGATCGCGCTCGACGAAAGCGTGACGACCTCGGCCGCGATCGTGCGTCTCTTTCAACCGGACGACAAGCAGCGCTACTTGGAGCGCCACGCGCTCTGGGCCTTCGACATCGAAGGCCAACCCTGGAAGACCACGCCGGCGGTCAAGGCCGCGCACGACCGCGCCAAGGGCTTCGTTGCGTACATCATCGATCGCGCGCTCGAGAACCTGCTCGTGTCCCACGAAGAGGTGGTCGAAGCGATCACGGTGCCGAAGCTCGCGCAGTGTCTGCCCAAAGATAAACTCGGCGCGATCATCCAAGCTGCGCTCAAAACCAGCGACAAATTCACGGAAGAGGATTTGCTCGGCGCCGTGCCGCCGCAGAGTCTGGTCGAGCACGTGGCGCTCGATTATCTGTGGGAACGCGTGGTCGTGCCGCTGATTGCCGAAGCTCACGACTATGCGCCGAAGCCGGTCGTGCTCAACGCCGCCCGCTCGTCGTTCGTGTCCTCCTCGAGCTTCGCCAGCAGCCCGACGAGCAGCCCGGGCGGCGCGAGCGGCAACGACGACTCTGACTGGGAGCGCCGCAGCTTGAGCCCGCCGCTCGAGAACATCGCCGATGCGGACTCCGACGCCACCGTGAGCGAGGACGAGATCGTGAGCGAGGACGAAATCCTCGACAGTGAGATGGAAGAGTCGCCGACCTCCGGCGGACTCCGGAAAGTGGCCGCCGCGGACGGCAAGAAATCGAAGAGCGGCTGAACGGCGTGTGACCCGCGTGTCTTGTCCCCGAGAGACGACTTTCCAAGTCGCTGCGGGGGCAAGACACAGACGCCCGTGGACACCCGTAAACGTGCCCGTGCCCGTGCCCGTGCCCGAAACAGGCAACGGAGCGGCGGATGGCTTCGATACGGTGGGATGGACCTGGATCACGAGCGGTTGGTTATTTACTACCCCGCGTTGTATTTTCTCGTTCTCGCCAAGCGAGATCATCGAAGGGTTGCCCCGCGGACGGAGCCACCTTTCGGATCAGTTTGCCAGCGCTTCGCTATCGATCGTGCCGAACCTCGCCGAGGGAGCGGGCAAGCGCTCGAAGCCAAACGAGCGACGGTCTATCTGACGGCGCGCGGCGCGGCGACGGAGTCAGCCGCTCTGCTGGACGTTTGCCGTCGGCTCGAGTTTGCTCGAAGAGAGCAGACACAGCACCGGCAAAGCCGGCGTTAGATTTTCTGGTTCTCGCCAGCGAGACCGCAGCGATCTTCGCCTACTTGCGATCGTCACACACGCCAGCCAATGGGGAGCCATTTTCCTCCATCGGGCACGGGCACGGGCACGGGCACGGGCACGGGGAGAGCTGAACTCAGAGACAGACCCTCGTGCAGCGTATGCGTGCTGCATACGGCGTGTAGCGGGTCTCTCGATCTGCGGGAGCCGTCCGCGACGCCGAAGGCTGTGGCGAGCTGCGACTTGTCGCGTGACCATCAAACCCTCCTGGAGACTACTTGCGCGCCCAAGGTGAGACGGAGTGCGCACCTGGGACCGGTCCCAGAAAAGCTGCCAAGCGGCAAAAAGCATGTCAGATTGCGGAGGGTGCGCCCCTTATCCGTACTTGCACTCACGCTGCTTGCCTCACATTCGGTCTTGTCCGCTTGCGCTACGGCGCAAGAGCAAACGGGCGTGCCCAGCGGAGGCTCGGGCAACGAACAAGGCGGTACGGGCAACGCTTCGGGCGGTGTGGCCGGAACGTTGAGCAGCAGCGGCGGCGTGGCCGGCACTACGCAACCTGCGGCGGGCGGCACGAGCAGCAACGCCTTCGGCGGCACGGGCGCGATGCCGAGCGGCGGCAGCGCTGGCAAAGGCGGAACGAGCGCGGGTGGCACAGGCGGCGCAAGCGCAGGCGGGACCAGTGCGGGCGGCAAAGGCGGCACGAGCGCGGGTGGCACGAGCGCGGGCGGCAAAGGCGGAACGAGCGCGGGCGGCACGAGCGCGGGCGGCACGAGCGCGGGCGGCAGCGGCGGCGCGTCGAGCACTTGTTTGACGGGCTGGAAATCCTCGAACTGCGACATGTGCAGCACGCAGACGCAGGGCGACCTTCAAGCCTGTTCGATCGTGCTGCAGTGTTACGAGGACAACAACTGCTCACCCACGACGTGCGGCCAACCCGACCAAATGTGCGGGCAGAACAAGCTCGGTAAGGGCACCGCGCCGTATCCGGTAGCGCTCCAGGTCTACAATTGTCGTTGCCCGTGACGTGGCTTCGTTGGCGCTCAAGCCGACGCCGGGCGCGCCGACCACGGGCGCACTGCCGTTCGGCTCAGACGGGCTGAGCCGAGCCCGAGCTCACTTGTAGGTCGCGATGGCGGTGTAGTGCAGGACGCGCACGCACAAGCCCGAGCCTTGGGAACCCTGGCAGGCGTCGTTACCCTGAAACTTGGTCTCGCCCGCGCGGAGCGATCGCATCACTTCACGGGTGATGTCGTGACCGCCGTCTTTGCAGCGCGAATCGCCACACGGGACCATGAATAGAGCCGGCGCGCTGGCCACCACGATGTGCCGAATGTGGTTTTGTTCGGGACGCCTCGAGGTGCCTTCATGCTCCTCGAGCTCCAACTTGAGCGTGGCCAGTGTCGGGACCTCTGCCGAGAGGCGTGGCGCGGCGTTCTCGAGCTCGCGTCGAGCCTGCGCACGTTCAGCGGCTTCGGTCTTCTTCTTGTAGTAGTTCATCGAGCGACTCGGACCGTAGCGCGCCCCGCGGGCAAAGTACCGAAAAAGTGCGGGGCCCCCGAAAACGGGAACGATTTGCCGCACAATGACGCGTCGCAGCCGAGCGCGCCCAGACGGGGCCGCGCGGGCCGGGCTTAGCTCCGGTGAAAACCCAATACTGGCGGCGGTTTGCGGGGTTAAGCAGATTCGGCGCTGACCGTTCGCTCTCGGCTGGAGGGTGATCTGCGATGCTGCCGAGCGATTGCTTGCACTTGTTGACTATCGATCTGGAACGGGCGGCGGGAGCCGTGCGCGAAGCATTCGAGTTTTCCAGCGACGACCGGCGGGAGCTACTGCTCGAGGCCGGTAGCCATGGCATCCCGTTGCTGCTGCTGGTCACGACGCGCTCGTTCCATTTGGTCTCCACGTACGGCAATCACGTGCGCGCGTTTCGTCCAGCACTGACGCGCATGCGCGACCGAACGCACGCGGCCGAGGCAGCGCGCGCCATGCCGGTGCGCATCGCGCAGGGCCGAGGCGCGGCGCGGCAGTTCCTGCAGCACGCAACGCCGCTTTCGCACGATCGAGCCGCAGCGCAAGCGTTCATGACTGAGCTTCGTGCAGCCGCAAGGATTGCGCTGGACTGCGGCGCCTTCAGCCTGGAGCTCGGGGCATTGTGTCAGATGGCCGAACAAACAGCGGAGCGCATCGAGGGCGAGACGCGGCTCGGCACGCCGAGCTCGAGCAGCGCGGAGCTCGAGCTCGAAACGCTCGCCGCCGAGCGCATCGTAGAAGAGGAACTATTGGCCTGGCAGTCGTCGTATCCCGCGCTGCGCGCTTCGCTGCCGCCGCTGAGCATGGCTGAGCTCGACCTCTTCCCAGCCGAAGAGCCGAACAGCAGGCCGCGGCTGAGCGGTCTCCGGCTGCTCAACAAGCGGCACCTCGGCTGATCTCCGCCCGAACCCGGATTGTGCCGCCCGAGTTGAACGATCCCGGGCGGTCCGGGCACTGAGCTTCGAAATCAAGCCTAGCCACGCTCAAAGACGAGCAGAACCCACGCTTTAGGCCGCGCGCTCGCGCGGGTCGCTGCGTGGGGCAGCTCGCGCGCGGTCTAGCTCGAGGCCGAGAGGTATCCGTGAGACTTCGTGCAGTTCAGTTTGCGGCGGCGCTGTGCGCGCTGTCATTCGCATCGGGCGCGGCCGGGCAAAGCGCACCTCCAGCGGCAAGCCCGCCGCCAGCGGCGCCACCGAGCGAGACACCCGCGCCACGCGAGGACGCGAACGAGGTCACGCTCCCTCGCCTAGTCCACGCGGCAGCGGCCACGCTGCCAGAAGGCGTCGCGCTCAGCGAGCCCGCGACCGTAACGCTGGTTTTGACGATCGACGAGAGCGGGCGAGTGAGCGACGCGAGTGTGCTCGAAAGCGGCGGCGAAGCGTTGGACCAAGCCGCACTCAGCGCGGTCCGTCAATTCGAGTTCGAGCCCGCTCGGCGCGGCGCAACGCCGGTGAGTGCGAAGATCGGCTACCGCTACTCGTTCCCGCTGACGCCCGCGCCGGCAGCAGCGGCCGCGCCGGCGCAAGCGGCGCCCTCGCCCGAACCGCGCAGCAAACCCGGGCCGAGCCCGGCCGAGCCGGCAAGCGCCGCTAGCGAACCGGAGGAGTTTTCGGCGGTGGCGACCGTAGACGCGCCGGCGCGGGAGCCCACGCGCCGCACGCTGTCCGGCGAGATGCTGCGCGAAGTGCCGGGCACCCGCGGCGACGCTTTGCGCGCGATCGAAGTCATGCCCGGCGTCGGCCGAACCTCGCTGAACAACGGCGATCCGATCTTACGTGGCGCGGGGCAAGAGGAGAGTCAAACCTACTTGAACGGCACGCCGGTGCCGTTTTTGTACCACTTCGGCGGGCTCACCAGCTTTTTCAGCTCGCGCTATCTCGAGCGCGTCGACTTGTATCCCGGCAACTTCAGCACGCGCTACGGACGTGTCTCGGGCGGAGTGATCGAGGTGCGCACGAAAGACCCGCGGAGCGACGGGTTCCACGCCGGCGCCGATCTGAATCTGATCGACAGCTCGGCATTCGTGAGCACGAAAATCAACGGACGCGCCAGCCTTGCGCTCGCTGCACGGCGCAGCAACATCGATCTGGTCTTCGCCAAGTTCGTGCCCAAAGACAGCTACTCGGTCGTGGCGGCTCCGCTCTACTACGACTACCAGGCGCTCGCGACCTATCACGTGAATGCGCACCACACGCTGCGCGCCGTCGGTTACGGCGCACGCGACTCACTGCAACTTTTTTTCTCGAATCCAGACGACCAAGATCCCTCTTTGAGCGGAAAGATTGGCGCGGCCATCGCGTTTCATCGGCTTGAGCTCGAGCTTTCGAGCAAGCTCGGCGACGCCGCAACTCAGACGCTGAGCGTCACCGCGGGCCGGCTCAGCTTCAATCAGCAGATCGGCGACTACGAGCAGGTGCTATCCGGTAGCGAGCTGCACGGCCGAGGCGAGTGGCGAGTCGAGCTATTGCCCGAACTCAGCGCCACCGCGGGCGTCGATTTCTACGGCCAATTCATGGGCGGCCGCTACAACGGCCCGGCGCCGGACCAATTCGAAGGCAATCCGAGCGACAATGACCCGAACGCGACACGGCGCACGGTGTCGGCGGTCATTCCGCATTTCAACGTGATCCGACCGGGCGCTTACGCCGAGCTCGGACTCCGCCCTGCGCGCCGATTTTTGGTCGTGCCCGGCGTGCGCGCCGACCACTACGGCGACATCGGCCGCTCCTCGCTCGACCCGCGATTGTCAGCGCGGCTCGAGTTGAGCGATGATTTCGCGCTCAAGGGCGGCGTGGGTTACTACACGCAGGCGCCGCAATATTGGCAAGCACTGGCGGCAGTGGGCAACCCGAAGATCGAGCCCTACCGCGCGCTCCAGACGAGCTTCGGCTTCGAGCAGCGGGTCTTCAGCCGTTTCAAGCTCGGACTCGAGGGCTTCTACAAGCGGCTCGAAAATCGGATCGTCGGCACACCCGGCGGCGTCGCGCCGCACTTCGTCAATGACGGCGAGGGTCGCATTTATGGCGCGGAGCTCGCGGCCGAATATCGCAGCGAAAGCGGCAGCTTCTTCTACCTCGCGTACACTCTGTCGCGCAGTGAGCGGCGCGATCGCGGCGGCCCGTATCGCTTGTTCGATCACGACGAGCCGCACGTGCTCGCGGTCACGGCCAGCCAAGCGCTCGGTCGCGGTTGGCTGGTCGGCGCGCGCTTTCGCTTGATCAGCGGCGACCCGACGACCGCGGTCGTCGGCAGCACGTTCGACGCGCGCACCGGCCTGTACTTGCCCGTGTACGGCGCAGTGAACGGCCAGCGCAACCCGGCGTTTCAGCAACTGGACCTGCGGGTCGAAAAGCGGTGGCAGATCGGCGCGGGCAGCGTGTCGGCGTACTTGGACGTGCTCAACGCGTACAACGCCAAGAACCCGCAAGGCTATCGCTACAGCTTCGATTATTCGAAGAAGGAGGCCGTGTCCGGCCTCGGCCTTTTCCCGAATCTCGGCCTGAAAGGTGAGCTATGAGTGTGCGTCACGGGCTTTCCAAAACAGCGTGGCTGACTGCTCTGAACCTTGCGCTAGTTTGCTCCGGCTGTGACGATCCGCTGAAACGCGCGTCGCTGATCGAGGAGACGCGCGTGCTCGGGGCGCGCGTGGAGCTCGCGAGCGACGCGCAGCGCGGCTCGCCCGCACCCGGTGAAGACGCCCGGTTGCGGCTGTTCGTCGCCGCGCCGAACGGCGCGCCCAACGTCGCGTACGCGTTCACCTTGTGTGGCGTGAGCCCCACGAACAGCGGCTTTCCACGCTGCGCCAGCGCGCCCTTTGCCACCGCCCTGCGAACCGACCCCAGCACGGAAGCGGTGGCGTTCGACTTCACGGTGCCCGCGGCTCTCGATCGCGCGAGCACACCGCACGGCTTCGCCAGCGGCGTCATTTGTCCGGATGAGCCAGCGCTGTTTGCGCCGGACGGCGCAGCCCGCTGCGCAAACGGCCCCGGCGGCGCATTTGGCTTCGAGTTCGACTTCGCAGGGCCGGGCGAGGACAATCAAAACCCGACCTTTGCGACGGACGCGCTGACGCTCGATGGCGAAAGTTGGACAGCGAGCGATCTTGCGGCAGCCTGCGCGGATGCGCCCGCGGTGAACGCGGGCACGCGGCACTCGCTCGGCGCGCGCCTCGAGCCGAGCGACTTCGACGCGCTGGTCCCGCTCAGCTCCGAAGATCCGACGCGCGAGAGCCTCCTGCTCGCTCGCTTCACGAGCGCGGGCACGCTCGCACACACCTTCGCCTCGCTCAGCCCGAGCAGCGCGGCTGGGGCGAGCGAGGTGACCTGGGACGCCCCCTCGACGGCCGCTGCGGGTGGGACCCGGGTTCAATTTTACTTCGTGGTCCGCGACGGACGCGGCGGGGAAGATTTCGCAGCGCGCACGCTGTGCGTCGTCCCCTGAACGGGCAAGTGACGCTTTTTGGAAAGGGAATATCCATGAATCTATTCGATCGATTGAGCGCACTCACCGAGCACGGCTCGCTCTGGGTGCTCTGGCTCTTGGTGTGCTTGTCGGTGCTCGCGCTGACCGTGGCGATCGAGCGCGCGATCTTGTTTCTGTCCTCGCGCGACGATGTGCTCGCGCTGCGCCGTGAGCTTCGCCAAATGTTGAGCGATGGCAACACCGCGCTCGCGCGTCGCCGTCTCGAGCACTCACCGAGCTTCGAGGCGCGCATCGCAGTGGCGGGCCTCGACGCCGAAAATGCCGGCAGCGCAGAAGAGCGAATGCGCGGCGAAAATCAGGTCGCGCGCCTGACCATGGAGCGCTATCTCGGTTTTTTGGGCACGCTCGGCAACAATGCACCCTTCATCGGCCTGCTCGGAACCGTGATTGGCATCGTGCGCGCGTTCCGTGAGCTCGGGCACACGAAGGGCCAAGTCTCGGCCGCGTTGATGGCCGAGGTCGGTGAAGCGTTGGTCGCGACCGCGGTCGGGCTGCTGGTCGCACTGCCGGCGATCGCGCTGTTCAACCTGTTTCAGCGCACGATTCGCGCGCGGTTGAGCCGCGCTGACGCGCTCTCCGGCGAGGTCTTGGCTCATCTCAAAGCGGGCAGCGCGGGCGCGGCGGAGTGAGCATGGCGAGCCAAAGCAACGAAGGCGCAGACGAGATGATCAGCGGTATCAACGTGACGCCGCTCGTCGACGTCGTGCTGGTGCTGCTAGTGGTGTTGATGGTCACCGCGTCGTACCTGGCATCGCACGCGATTCCAGTGGATTTGCCCAAAGGCGCCACCGGCGCGGCCACGACCAGCATCCTGAGCGTGTCGGTGACTCGCGACGGGAGCATGTTTTTGGACGGCGCCCGCGTTGACGACATGGCGTTCCGCGCGCGCGTGCAGCACGTGCACGAAAGCGACAGCGAGGCGCGGGCGGTGATCGCCGCTGACGGCGCGGCTCAGCACCGCGCCGTCGTGCACGTGATCGATCTGCTGCGCCAGGAGCAGGTGACGCGTTTTGCGCTGAACGTCGACCCCGAGCTCGCGCTCCATGAGCCGCGCTGAGGATGCGATGAACGCGCACGCCAAGCCGCTGATTTTCGTGGCGTTCGCCGCCAGCGTCGCGGTGCATGGCTTGGCCTATGCGTCGCTCGCCGGCGGCGACTCCCGCCCGCACGACACGCGACCCAACGTGAGCTTGGTCAATTTCGAGCTACCGGAGCCCGCTCCGGCAGCTCTGCCGACGCCGAGCCAAGCGCCGGAAATAACGCCTGAGCGCCCGCGCGCGGCCGCCCCGCGCAGCGCTCCCACGTCGGAGGCGAAAGCTCAAGCTTCTCCCACCCCATCGAGCCCCACACCCTCGCCCACTCTGGATCTGAGTGGGGTCACGCTCAGCAACGACACGGGCCAAGGCTTTGAGATGCCACTGGGTGACGGCAGCCCGCTGCACGGCGCGATCGGTTTGGGAGCAGCGGCCACCGGCGGCGCCGCGCCGGCGGCGCTACCAACGGCGCATACGCCGGAAGGCCCGCTCTTGGTCCGAGTTCAAGATCTTTCGGAGCACCCGCGGCCTCCCGCGCTCGAGGGCCTGCTCCGTCAGAACTATCCCGCGGAGGCCCGGCAGCGCGGCCTGCGTGGAACGGCCCGCGTGCGCGCCCGCATCGACCCGGACGGCGTGATTCGCAGCGCGCACGTACTGGGCGAAAGCAGCTCGGGCTTTGGCGCGGCCTGCCAGCGCACGGTGCTGGGCTCGCGCTGGTCGGCGCCACGCGGCCAAAACGGTGCCGCGGTCGCCACCGAAATCGTCTACACCTGCCACTTCGAGGTCGATGGATGAACGCCCGAACGCGCGCGGTCTGTCTGGCTCTGGCCGAGCTCTGCGCGAGCACGCGCGGTCATGCCCAACAGTCTGCGCCGAATGCACCAGCAGCGAGCGCGTCGGCTCGTCCGGCTGCGGCCCCTGCATCCGCGAGCGCGCCGCTCGCGCTCACGCTTTCGCTGGCCGATTCGCAGCTCGATCCGGAAGCCGTCCGGCGCGCGGTGGAACTCGAGCTGAAGCGACCCGTCGTGCTCGCGAACGACGCGCCCGCACCCGGCCCCGGCACGCCGAAGCTAGAGGTGATCGTGAACGGCGATCACACGGTGAGCGTCTCGTATTACGCAGAAAATGGCGTGACGCGCTCGCGCTCGATCGAGCTCCCACGGGATGCCCGGCGGAGTCCCGAGCTGATCGCGCTCTTGTCCGGCAATCTGAGCCGGGATGAAGCGGCGGAGCTCTTGGCGGCCCTCGCCCCCCGCTCGAACCCGCCCGAAACGGCCACTGCCGCTGTACCCGCAAACGCGGCCACGAGGACGCCCGCGTCCGCGCCGGTAGCGGCGAAGGCGAAAGCGAGCGCGCCCCCTGTATCGCCCAAGCCGGCGCCGCGCGCGCTGCCCGCGCTCCTGCGTGCGCCCTACCCGCTGTTCGACCTCACGCTCGCGCACCCGCTCGGCACCGTGCCCCATAGCGAGCGCTATGTGTTGGATGGCGAATTCGGGCTTGCGTATGGCGACATCGGCGCGCTCGAGGGCGTCGGCTTCGACCTGTTCGTGCTCCGCACCGAGCAAACCGTACGCGGCGTGAGCTACGCCACGTTTTACAATCACACCGGCGGGCTCGCCACGGGCGTCACCGGCTCCGCCCTGGTCAACCACGGCGGCGGCGTCGAGGGCGCAACGTTCGCCGGGCTGGTGAACGTCCAAGCCGGCGATGTGCGCTGGTTCTCGCTCGCCGGCCTAGTCAGCACTTATCGCGATCTATCCGGCTGCGCGGCGAGTGGCATCGGCAATTTCGGACGTGATTTGGCGGGCTGTAGCGTCACTAGCGTCGTCAATTGGGCAGACCGCGGCAGCGGCGTTCAGGTCGCGGGCATCGTCAACCGCGCGCGCAGCTTCGAAGGGCTGCAATTTGCCGGCGTGGCGAACATCGCAGATCAGATCTCGGGCGCGCAGATCGGTCTCGTGAACGTGGCCGGACAGGTGCGCGGCGTGCAGCTCGGTCTGGTCAATGTCGCCAAGCGCGTCGACGGCGCGGCCATTGGCCTGGTCAGCGTCGCGGGCAATGGCCGCGTTCAACCCGTGGTTTGGGCGAGCTCGTTCATGCCCGTCAATGCGGCGGCGAAATTCACGGTCGGCTTGCTCTACACGCAGCTCGGCGGAGGCTACGCGCCGGCAAGCCACACCTACAGCTTCGAACTCGGCGGCGGCATGCACTTGCCACTGGGTCCGCTGTTCATCGAACCCGGCGTGCACTACTCGGAGCGGCGGGACAGCGAGCGCAGCTTTTCGAGCGAGCACGAAGAGAACGTGCACTACCGCCTGGCTCTAGGCTGGGATCTACGCGCGGTCTCGCCGTTTGCCGGCGCTGCGGTCGTTCAGCGCTTCGCCCACGGCAGCGGCGCGCTCGATTCGCCCGAGGTGATGGCAGAAGCTTTCGGCGGGCTGGCGCTCTTCTAGCGTAAGCACCGGAAACCATTGATATTGTCACGGAGTTTGCGAACCAGTGAACGAATTCGAGGCGAGCGGGCACAGAGCCCGAGCGCACGACCTTTGCTATGACGATGACCGGGCTAATGGTGACGGAGCAAACGCTCGGCGAGGTGGCACCCCAGCACGACGAGCTGGTGCTGCGTTTGCGGCGCGCCGAGCCCGCGGCCGTGGCCGAGGTCTACGACGCGCACCACGCAGCCGTGCGCGCGTTCGCTAAACGGCTTTTGGGTGACCCAACCAGCGCCGAAGATTTGGTGCACGAGGTGTTCGTCTCGCTGCCCAAAGCGAGCCGGAATTTCCGCGGCGACTCGGCCATGCGCACCTTTTTAATCTCGATTGCCGTAAACCACGCGCGTCACCACGTGCGCGCCGCCCAGCGCCGCCGCCGTGCGCTGAGCGCATACGGCGAATTGCCCGGCGCGGAGAGCCGAGATCCCGAGCACGAGGCGCGGCGCAAGGAGCTCGCAGCGCTCTTGACCCAAGCGCTCGATGCTCTGCCCATCGAGCAGCGGGTCGCCTTCGTGCTGTGTGAGGTCGAGGAGCGCACCGCAGGCGAGGCCGCAGAAATCGTGGGCGCGCCGGAAGCTACGCTGCGCACCCGTCTGTTTCATGCCAAAAAGAAGTTGCGCGCCGCGCTCGAGCCGGAGGGCCTGAGATGAGCGGTGATTTGCTGCGCGAAGCCACGCGCGCACTGCGCGCGACGGACGAAGCGAGTGAGCTCGAGGCGCGCGCGACCCGCGCGCGAGTGATAGCCGGCCTGCACCAAACCCGCGTTCGAAGCCGCACGCGCTACGCGTTTTTACTGCCAATTGCCGCTACCTTCGTGGCAGCGAGCGCCTGGGGCGCAGCGAGCGGCAAGGCCGAGCTCGTGTGGACCCGCATCGTGCGCATGACGCACCGCTCGGCGCCGGAGTCGGCGGCCACGAGCGCTCGCCCCGGGGTTCACGCCATTCCGCACGGACCAATCGCGCCAATCGCGCCGCCCGAGCCAATCGCTGTTCCAGTGCCGGCGCGCGAAACCGCAATGCCGCCCGAGGTTCGGCGCAGCGCGCCGTCCGCGAGCGCTGCTCGGCCGCCGAGCGCGCCCATATCGACCGCGCCGACCAGCGCGGAGGAGCTCGCCGATCCAACGCTCGCGCTGTATCGCGTCGCCCACACCGCACATTTCGTGGCGCACGATCCCGCGCGCGCGCTGGCCGCGTGGGACGCATACCTCGCCGCGGCACCGAACGGCGCATTCGCGCCGGAAGCGCAGTACAACCGCGCGCTCAGCCTGATCCGCCTCGGTCGAACGAGTGAAGCCAAGAGCGCGCTCGAGCCGTTCGCGACCGGTGTTTACGGCGGCTATCGACAAGCCGAAGCTCGCGCTCTGCTCGAGCGCATCGCGCCCTGAATCCGCCGAATTGCGCAGCGGGCGAACGCGATTAGACTGCGCCCGCCATCATGAACGAAACCGGCACTGGTCTCGCGCGCCGCGCTGAGCGCGCACCCATGCAATATCGCCGCTTCGGCCGCACGAACAAGGCGCTCAGCGTGATCACCCTGGGCGGCATGCGCTATCACGACGGCTGGACCCCGCCGCGGCACGAGCTTCCGGCGCGCAGCATCGAACAGTGCAAGGACACGGTGCTCCGCGCGTTCGCGCTCGGCATCAATCACATCGAGACCGCGCACGGCTACGGCAAGAGCGAACACCTGTACGGCAAGGTGCTGAACGAGGAGCTGCGCATCCCGCGCGACCGCTACTTTTTCATGACCAAAGGCGCGCCCGAAACCGGCGATGACATGAAGCGCGTGCTCGAAGAGCAGCTTCGCACGCTCGGCATCGGTCACTTCGATCTGTACGCCTGGCACGGCCTGAATAACCGCGCAAAGTTTCAAAAAGCGCTCGCCAAGGGCGGCCCGGTGGAGGTTTTGAAGCGCTATCAAGAGCAAGGCGTGATCGGGAACGTCGGCTTCAGCACGCACGCGCCGTATCGCATCATCTGCGAAGCCATCAGCACTGATTTGTTCGATTTCGTGAACCTGCACTATTACTATTTCTTTCAGCGGAACTTCGGCGCGATCTTGCTCGCGGCCGCCCACGACATGGGCGTGTTCATCATTTCGCCGAACGACAAAGGCGGTCAGCTGTTCGACGCTCCGCCGCTCTTGCACGAGCTGACCGCGCCACTCACGCCCATCCAATTCAACGCCCGCTTCTGCCTCAAGACGCCGCACGTGCACACGCTCAGCTTCGGTCTGAATCAACCCCAGCACTTCAGCGGGGTGCCCGGCATTTTTCCGGTAAAAAGCCCGCTTTCGCAGGAAGATCAGGCGATCTTGCAGCGGCTCGATGCGCGAGTGTCGCTCGATCCGTACGCGGCCTATGACGGTTACGAGCTGGAGGGCGATCCGTCGCGCATCAACATCCCCGAGGTGTTGCGCTTCCGCCGGATGATGAAATGCTACGACATGAAAAGTTTCGGGCTGTACCGTTACAACATGTTCAGCCCAGATGACGATTGGGTGCCGGGCGACTACGCCACGCCGGAGAACGTCGCCAAAGTCGACGTGAGCCGCGCTCCTCCGGGATTTCCACTGCGCGAGCTGCTGACCGAAACGCACCAAGCACTCCATCAACCGCGCGGTCCGAAGCGCTAAGCCCGTCCGGCGATGCGCGCCGGAAACGCTCTGGAAAACCAGCTCGGGCTAGGCTCGACTCGTGAACCTCCACGCGCATTCGCAGCCGCTCACCGCGGCGGGCTCGGGCTTTCGCATCACGCCCAGCGCGTTCGGCATGCACCGCCTCGAGCTGTGGGACGTGATGCCCGTGGGCTGGCTCGGCCACTTCACGCGCGCGGTCTCGAGCCGATCCGTCGACATCGTGAGCGGCGTCGCGCTGCGCGGCGAACACGCTCGCTGGACGGCCCGGCTCGATGTGCAAGGAGCGACCAGCGCGGAGCTTTCGCGGATCGATTTCTTGGCGCTCGCGCACGAAGTAAAGGGCGACTTCACGGTGCCACCACTCGCGCTGCGAACGTTCGAGCTCACGCGCTCTGGCGACGCGCATGACGCACTGGTGTTGAAGGTCCGCGCAGCGGACAAGATTGGCTTCCTCGCGTCCTTGCTGGAGCACCTGGCGGGCCTCGTGCTGTTCCCCGAGCAAATTCGGATCGACACCTTTCAACGCGAGGCTCAGGACGTGCTCTGGCTGAGCAGCGTCGGCGGACAACCGCCCGGCCCAGAGATCGAAGCCGCGTTGCGCGCTTCGCTCCTTGCTTGTCTGCGCGAGCGCCCATCACTGCTTCCGGGTAAGTGATTGTCGGCGCGTGCCGCACACGTCGCTCGTGCGGCGTAAGCGCTGAAAATGATTCGACGACTAGAGCGACTCGCGCGGTATTCGTAGCCGCTCGCCTCAACTTCGCGTGCTCTTGTTCCGTTTAAGGGCACGATGGTCACACGCGCGTTCGGGCTCGGCTTGGCGGTATCGCTGTGCGCGCTGACCGCGCGCGCCGCGCCCGCCGGCGAGACGAACGCGCCCGCGACGGCATCGACGTCAGCGCCCGCTCCGCCCGCTGCAGAGCCGCCCGCGGCGGCCGAAGCAGCGCCGTCCGCGCCGAGCACGACTGCGCCGAGCACGACTGCGCCGAGCACGACTGCGCCGAGCACTGCAAAAACCGAAGCGGTGGGGCCGACCGCAGCTGCCGCTTCGGCGAGCGACGAGGCACAGGCGAGTTCAGCCGACAGCTTCTCGAGCGAAGGGACGACCGACACCGAGCAGCAGCACAAGCTCGATCTCTACGGCTTTGCGGACATGACGTACACGCGGCTCTTGCTCCCGAGCTCGAACCCGTGGCAGCGCATCTATTTTCCGAATCGGACATTCGCGGTCGGCAACTTCAATTTGTACTTGAGCTCGAACCTGGGCGACTCCTGGCGCGCGCTCGGGGAAATTCGGTTCATGTACCTCCCGAACGGTGCGACCACGGTCGACCCGAAGAGCGGCAGCGTCACTCGTACCGACACCACCGTGCTCGACTACGCGGGCTTCGAAGAGCCCATCCACTGGGGAGCCATTCGCATCGAGCGCGTCTGGGTCGAGCATGAGTTCAGCAACCTGTTCACGCTGCAGGTCGGCGCGTTTCTGACGCCGTACGGCATTTGGAACGTCGATCACGGCACGCCCGCGATCATCGGTATTCGCGCGCCATTCGCGGTCGCCGACGAGCTATTTCCGGCGCACCAGACCGGCCTGCAACTCTATGGCAATACCTTTCTCGACCCATTCGAGTTGGGCTATCACTTGACGCTTTCGAACGGACGGGGGCCCGTCGAATACTCGGATTTCAACGACGACAAAGCGGTAGGCGGCCGGGTCTACCTCAAGACCGACGCGCTCGGCTCGCTGACGATCGGCGGGTCATTCTACCGCGGCGGTTATTATGATCGCTCGGCCAGGTACGTCGTGACCACCAGCAGCAGCGGGCAAACCGGCGTCGACCAGCAGTACACGACGCTCTCCAAGTACCAAGAGCTCTCGCTCGGCGCTGATTTGAAGTGGCAATACAAGCGTTGGCTCGTGCAGAGCGAAGCGATCATGAACGAGGTGCACTTCTCGGCCGACGGTCGGCCGCGCGCGCTCGTCGTCTCGCCGCCGTTCGGCTACGAACCCGACTACCGACGCTGGGGCGCATACGGCCTGTTCGGTTACCGTACGAAGTTCCTGCAAACCATGCCGTACTTCGGGATGCAGTACACGTACGCGCCCGATAACCCGCAAATTCCTACGATCTTGGGCACGCAGCTCGGGCTCAACGTCCGTCCGACGCCCGCTGTCGTGCTGAAGCTCGAATACTCGTTCGCCAAGTTCTACAGCGATGGCAGCACCGGACTCGGGCGCTATCCGCTCCGGATCTTGGCCACCCAAGTGGCGTGGGCATTTTGAAATGAGCCGCGCCGACCGAGCGGGCAGACGCGCCGCGCAGATCCGGCTCGGGCTTGCGCGGCGGGCCTGCGTCTATTTCGCGTTCGGGCTGATCGCGCTTTCGTTGCTGCTCGTGCCCAGCGCGGAGCGGACTGCGCGCGCCTCGGACCGCGTGCTGCTCGCCGTGGTCGTCGCCAAAGGTTCGCCGCTCCAGGACGTGAGCCTGGCCGAGCTCAAGCGCATCTTCACCAACGAGGGCGACAGCGACAGCTCGGGTCAACGCTTCGTGCCCTTCAATCATCCCCCGCACACCACCGATCGGGTGGGTTTCGACCAAGTCGTGCTCGGCATGTCGGCCGATGACGTGAGCCAGTTTTGGATCGAACGAAAAATCCGGGGGCTACCCGGACCGCCGCGCTCGGTCGATTCACTCTCGCTACTCTTGCGTTTGATCGCACGGCTGCCGGGCGGGATCGGCTACGCACGGCCGGCGCAACTGACGGCTGACGTGCGCGCGGTGCGCGTGAACGGCAAGCTGCCCAGCGACGCCGGCTACCCGCTTTCCTTCAGCGAGTAACCGACTAGAGAATTCCGAGCACGCCGGTGTAACCTCGCCCGGGATGCCGCTCATCGACCTCGACCACGTCAACCTGCGCACCGCGCACGTTGCAGAAATGTCCGAGTTTTACCGAACCGTTTTGGGGCTAGAGGTCGGTGCGCGCCCGGCATTTTCGTTCGCGGGCGCCTGGCTCTACTGCGGAGAGCGCGCCGTCGTGCATTTGGTCGAGGTTGCCGAGCAGCCCAATCCGAGCGGTGAGCTGCGCCTGGAGCACTTTGCGTTTCGCGCGCGCGGCTTCGACGAGCTCGAGCAGAAGCTACGCGTGGCCGGCATCGAGTACCGGGTTTCGAAGTTGTTCGGGACCGAGATCCGCCAGCTTAACCTCCGCGACCCCGACGGCAATCGCATTCATCTGGATTTTCCAGACGGCTGAGCGCGTCGCTCGCGCGAGCGCGCCCGTGCGGCTGCGCGGGCTTGCCCGCGTCGCCCGCGTGCTCGGGCAGAGCCGATCCCCGCCCACGCCCCCAAATTCACGGAGCTCGAACGGGGATCTCGCGCGCCAAAACACCGAACTTGCCCGGCGGGGGCGAGCCTCGAGGTTCTCGCGAGGGCCTGGGGATTGATGGTCACCGGGCACGTCAATGCGCGGCGCAGCCTTCGGCGGCGCGGACGAGCCCACGCCGAGCTCGACCGAGCCCCCAAAAGGCTCGGATCGGCGGCGCGGCACGCGGCACGCGGGTTACTTGGCGAAGTAGGTCGTGGCGCGCTTCTGACCTTTAGTCGACAGTTTCTTGTCGCTGATTAGCTTCTTCGCCGGCAGATTCAGCTCTTTGGTGGTGATGTCGAGCCCCTGCGCAATCTGCTCGATGCGCTGACCGGGATTTTTTGCAATGTAGGAGTGTAGCTTCTTGATCAGCTGCTCGAGCTCCTCGGCGGTGCGTTTGGCACCCTTCTTCTGCCCGCGGCCGAGTGCACTGAAGGAGCTCACCGCCACGCGGCCAGCACCGCGACCGCCACGCCGTCCCGGAATGACACTCGCGCCCGCCAGCGCTTGTTCGACGGAATCCAACGCGGCCTGTTGAATCAAGTTGGAGATATCTTCGACGAAAGCGTCGAGGGCCGCACGGATCGTGTCATTGATGTTCGCCATGCCGCGTTGTTAAGCGATGACGAAGCAGAATGTCAATCTCGGAAGCTCGTAGTTCGAATCAGAAATGAATCGCGACATTCTGACACACGCCAAAACCAGCACAGCGTTGCCGAGTTGCACTGCCGCGTGAGAGCCGCTCGTGACCGCCAAATCACTCCGGAGAGTGAGCGGGCTCAAACCACGGGTAAACGGCGTGAACGGAACTCGATCGGCTGCCGCTGGCGGTCTACGACACTCCCGGCGACGCCGTCGACCTGTTCGCGCTCGTAATCCCGCGGACTTTGCAGCGGCGCACCCCAGCTGGCGTAGTCTTCCGGTAACGGCCCGGGTAGCGCCGGCTGGGCCGTGCGTTCGAACAACTGAAAATCGTGCTTTCCCACCAAATGCAGCGGTAATCCGCGTTTCGGGCCTTCGGCTTTGAACCAGGCGCGTGCGGCCTGGACATTTTCGATCAGCACTAAATGTTGCGGGTCGAGCCGGGCCGCGGCCAAAAAATGGTCCTGCATGCCGCTAATGTCCCCACGCGCAAACGCAATACAGCCGAGATAATTGAGGGCTAGCCCGGGCACCGGGGTACCGAGCTCGAGCGCCCGCCGCACGTGGTGCTCGGCCAGATCCAAGTTCCCTGCTCGGTAATGGGCCCCGCCCAAATCGAGATGAGCTGCATGATACTCCCCCAGATACGCAAGGATCGCCTCGTACTCAACGACACCCTCGCGGTAGTACTCACGTAGTCCCTTGTTTTCGGCAAACCAGGCGTTGAGTAGCTCGGTAACGCTGTCACTGGCGTCGAACGGCACCTTGAATTCTTGGAAGGTTTCCCGGAAATAGACCTGCCGATCGAGCCACTTTTCGCGTTCGGCCTGCTGAAAATCCTCGGTGCCTGGATAAATGGTCAGGCACGAGAAGATGTATTGATGCGGTTTGACCCTCGTCAAAAACTCCAGTGTTTCTCGAAAGGTCTGCTCGGTCTCCCCGCGGTTACCGAGCATCATGTAAAAGCGCACCTGAATGCCGACACGCTTGGCCATCGCGGCAGCGGCTTCGATCTTTTGGATGGTAATGCGCTTGTTGATGTTTTTGAGGATAGTCGGCGAGCCGGTCTCGACGCCCAGGCTCAAGCGCTGACAACCCGCGAGCCGCATCTCGCGCAGCAGGTCCTCGGTCAGCACGTCCACCCGGGTGTCGCAGCTCCATAGAAACTGGAGCTTCCGTTGGCGGATCCCCTGGCACAGCGCGAGCACGCGCTTCTTATCGGTCGTGAAGGTGTCGTCTTTGATTTGGACCATTTTCACGCTCAGGCGTGAGATGGCCTTTTCCAGCGCGTCGAGCACGTACGGCACCGATTGGCCGCGAAACCCGCGCCCCCAGGTCGCTTCCGCTCCGCAGAACGTGCACTGCCAGGGGCAACCGCGTGACGTCATCACGATATGTGTGTCGAAATATTCATGCGGCGAAGCCAGCGCGTCCAAATCGTGGATCGCGCCACGGGCGGGCGCGGCCTCGACGCCCGAGTCACCGCGAAACAGGGTCCCCGGAATGCCGCGAGTGCTCTCGCCCCGGCCGAGCCGGCCGACGAGCTCCATGAACGTGTCTTCGCTCTCCCCGAGCGACACCGTATCGATGGCCGGATAGTGCTCGAGCATTTCACGCCCGAGCGGCGTCGCATGCGGCCCCCCGATGACGACGTGCGCCCGTGGGTGATGCGTCTTGATCAGACGCGACACGAGTGCAACACCCCGGCGGTTGGACGTCCAACAGGACATGCCGAACAGCTCGGCATCCAGCGAGCGCACGACCTCCTCCACCTTGCTCCAAACGAATCCGGAAAGGTTCAATACCTTAACTTGGTGCCCCGCTCGCAGCGCCTGCGCGCCGAGCGAGAACAACCCGTACGGAGTCTGGAAGAAATCCGCGTCGAGATCGCCGACTTGATAGTCGGAAGGCGGGCCATCGCCGGCGGGGTCCGGCGCCTCCCCAGGACCTGGAATTTTCCAGGGGGGCGGGTAGATCAAGGCAATGCGCACGCTCTGAGTTCAGCACGCGCGCGGCGGCGCGACAAGCGCGGACGGGGTTCGGACTCCGCCGCCTCGCGAGCCGCCCGCCTAGGGTGAGAGCAAATCCGTACGTGGCGGAAGCCACGGGGGCACGTGGGTTGGACAATTTGCCTGCTGCGGCGCAAGACGGAAATCGGAGAAGTCGAGATCGGGGTTTCGATCGTAGCGCACGTCGCCGACGATGCGCGTCTCGTCCGGCGCGCGCGGCGTGTAGTACGGCACGCGTGCAAAGCGAAGCAGCGCGCGCACCTCGCAGCGCGCGTTCTCGAGCGCCTGAAGCTCGGGCACGGAGCCGCGATATTCCTCCGTGAAGCGCAAGCCCGCTCCCGCTTGGAGCCGGAGCGGCAACAGCGGCGTCGTCGGGTTCGAGCCACGATCGTACGGACAAGCGTCCGCGTCGAGCCAGGCCGGGAAGATCGCTGCCTGGCCGAGCCGCACCCAATAGCGGTTCGCGTCGCGATCGACCAAGATCACGCTCCAACAGAAGGGATTGGCGGGCATCGGCGTCGCCACCACATCGAGCGTGATGGCACCGGGGAAGAGGCGCGCCGCTTGCTCGCGCACCAGCCCCTTTGCCAGACGCGAACCGACCACGAACGTCAGCGCGAGCAGCATGAAGCTTGCGAGCGAAAGCCCGAGCCGCGCAAGAGGGCGCATGCCTCGCGCCGCGACGAGCAAGCCAGCCGTCAGCAGTGACAGGCCAATGGCATGTGAGCGCGGCACGAAGGGTCGATACCAAAGCGCGCCGAGCGCCACGGCCAGCGTGAGCCAGAGCGCGATCCGGACCGCCCGCGAACGGAACGAGAACGCGAGCGGCGCGCTGATCACGAGCCAAAACGACGGTTCGAGAATGAAGAATGAATCGCCGTAAAACCACGCCGAATACACTGGCCAGAACGGATGCACGCCGTAGTTGTTGCCAAAATCCATGGCGATGTGGAGGAGCGGCCCAGCGAGCGCCACGCCCGCGAGCAGCCCGCGATCGCCAGCCGCGAGCGCCTGGCCTCGGCGCCGAGCGAGCAGCGAGACGACTCCAAACAGCAAGCCTGCGAACAGCAGCGCCGCCGGCAGCGTGTGCGTGTAACCGCGGTGTTGCAGCAGATAACCGAACGTCTTGCCGCTCACGCGCGCATAGCTGAAATCGAGATCCGGTAAGTTATTGCCGACGATCGACAGCACGTAGATGGCGGTCCGCGACCAAGCCTCGAGTGGCCGCGCACTGACGCGCTCCCGCACGCGAACTACGGCCTCGGCAGCGAGTAGCCCGACCAGTGAATGAGTCAAATTATCCAAAGCGCGCGCAGTATGCGGCGAGAACCAGCCGCGGCAAGTCGTTAACCCGAGCTCAGTGCGATGTCCGCTTTGGGGCAAACCGAGCCTGCGGCGGCCAGCCCCGGTGAAGGAGCGGAAAACAGCTTGCTCAGCGCACTCTCGATCGCCGCGTGATTGGGGCGGAGCACGGCTTTGCCATCGCTGGTCTGGAACGGCGTCGTGACTTCGACCCCGAGCACCAAGCCGTGCAGGTGGCGGGCGTCCACGCGGAGGATGCGCTCTGTGAACGCCAGCATCTCGACGCGACGCAGATCGGTCTCGATCGAGTCTTCGAACTGCGCGAACAGCGCCGGCAGCCGGAGCAGCGTACCGGGGTGAGACAGCTCGCGGCGCATGCCAACCAAGATGGCTTGTTGGCGGCGCGCGCGATTGAAATCGGAGCGACCATGCCGCGAGCGCGCGTACATCGCCGCGGTCACACCGTCCAAGCGCACGCTGCCCGCCGGCAAATCGAGCGTGCGGTAACCCGTGGGCTCGCGGGGATCGATGAAGCGGTCGATGATCGGACACGGCACGTCCACCGACACGCCGCCCAGCGCGTCCACCGAGCGCTCGAAGACCCCCAAATCGATGGCCACGGCGTGTGCAATCGGCAACCCGAGTGTGTTCTCTACGACACGCCCGAGCAAGCCGAGCGGCTCCTCGCCGGAGCGGCGCGCGACGTTCATCACCGTGTTGATGCGGTCCTCGCCATGGCCGGGGATCTCGACCCACAGGTCACGCGGAATGCTGACCAACCCGAGCGCGCCACTCGGTTCGTCGAAGACAGCCACGAGGATCGTGTCCGAGAGGCCCGCGCCGCCGCCAAAGGGCCGGCGGTCGAGCCCGACCAGTAGGAAATTGTCCGTGTATTCGAAGGGTGGCGTGCTGGCCGCCGAGGCCACCGGCGGCGAAAGCGGCGCGCTCGCGTGGATCTCGGCCGCGCTCGCAGCGGGCGGCGCTGTGGCCGGCGCGCGCGGCGCGCTCGACATGCTGAGTGCCGCGCTCGGAAGCGAAACACTCAGCTGCTGCCGTCGATACGGCCGCGCGCCGAGCCAATGAATGATCCCGAATAGCAACACGAGCAGACCAAGCGCGAGCCAACGAAAACGAGCCATTGCAGCTGGGCACTGCAACCGCCGAGCCAGCGCCCGAGCAGCGCCGTTCCGCGCGATTGCCTACGGTGTAGACTGGCCCACATGGTGAGCACAGGCGACGAGCTCGCCCGAAACGAATCCGGCCGCGAGCAGGTCGGAGTCATCGTCTCGGCGGTGGCCAGCGTGGGGGCGGCCTTCATCTATTTGTTGCTGCGCCTGTTCGGCAAGACCGTGACCGAAGCCGAGGTCCCCTGGTTGCTCGGCCCCACCGGCGGCGAATACATTGGTGACAAGCCGTACGAAGAGTGGGCGAAGCGCGAAGGCCTGACCGTCGAACGACAGGCGCAAACTGGCGGGCTCATCGCGAGCTTCGACTCACTTTCCAGCGCGAGCTTCGACGCGGCGCGCGTGGACCCGCGCGTGCGCCACTTCTACGAGCACACCGCGCGCTATCGCATGGATGTTTGGGCTGAGTCGTCCTTCCCAGCCAATATCGGGCTGTGGCTGCTGGTCACGACCATCAGTCGCAAAGTCAATCAATTGAACTTTCCGCTGCGCGTCCTGGAAACCGCCAAAGGCATGACGAGTGAGATCGTGCTCTTGAAGGACGAGCTAGGCAGCGTGCGTTACGCTGGTTGGTATCGCCGGCTGGTGGAGAGTAAACGCGTGATCTACACCGGATTTTATCTGGTCGCGCGCACGCCCGGCGATGAAACACCTGCGGTCAAGGTCGTCTTTCCCATGCCGCAAGGCAACGCCACGGTGATCTTGCGGCCGCGCCTCGCGCCCGACGGAACCTTCGAGCTTTCGTCGGACGGAGCGGCCTTCGGCGACGTCGGATTCTACCGCGTGCAACGGCGCGCGGACGGTCGGCTCCGGGTTTGGCACGTTCGCTCACTGAAGGAACACTTCCGCGTGTACGTGGACGACGCGGGCACGTTGCGCTGCGACCACGGCATTCGCTTCCTCGGTTTGCGCGTGCTGCATTTGCACTATCGCATCGAGGCCCAGCGCGACGCACCCGTGCCGGGCCCTTAGCCAACGGAGAGCGGAAGCTCGGGGATATTGTCGCCGTTCGCGCGAATGACCTCAGCGTAGAAATGCGCCGAATCCTTGAGCGTGCGCTGCTGCGTTCGATAATCGACGTAAATCAGCCCGAAGCGCTCGCGATAACCCTCGGCCCACTCGAAGTTATCCAGGATCGACCACTGAAAGTAGCCCGCGATTTGTGCGCCGTGTTCACCCGCACGGCGCAGCGAGGCGAGGTAGCGCGTCAAAAAGTCGATCCGGCCAGGATCGTGCACTTTGCCGTCGATGGACAGCCAATCACGCAGCGAAAGACCGTTCTCGGTGATGTAGATCGGCTTTTGATAGCGCTCGAAGAACAAGCGCGCGCCCCAGTACAACGCGTCTGGAGTCAGCGGCCAGTTGATGCCGGTGTGCGGATAGCCAGCCGGATAGGGCACGGTTTCGAAACCGGGCTCGCCGCTCGGCTTGGCCGCTACGCGTGCGCAGGCGTAGATGTTCGTGCCAAAGAAATCCAAAGGTTGGCAGATGGTGGCCAAATCTCCGGCGCGGACCTCGGGCGCTTCGTCGCCGAAGGCCTCGAGCAGCCCGGCCGGGTACGCACCGAAAAATACCGGGTCGAGCCACAAACCGTTCAGGCGAATGACGCGTTCGAACTCATCGAACATGGCATGCTTTGCGGCCGCAATGTCGGCCGGCGTATCGCTGTGCGGGATGCGCACGGCGGCATTCGGCGCGTAACCGATGCGGCACGGCTGCTTCGTGCGAGCGCGGATGACTTGCACGGCTTTGCCATGCGCGATGAGCACGTGGTGCGCCGCACGCACCACCTCGGCAAAGCGCAGTTTGTCGCCCGGCGCGTGCTTGCCGCTCTGATGACCCCCGCCGATGAACTCACCGGGCTCGTTGAAGGTCAGCCAATTTTTCACGCGATCCGACAGGCGATCGACCATGACTTCCGTGTATTCGGCGAACCAATCCGCGGAGTCCCGGTTCAGCCACCCACCTCGGTAGTAAAGCGCGAGCGGATAATCCCAATGAAAAAGCGTGACATACGGTTCGATGCCGGCTTCGAGCAGCGCGTCGATCAGCCGATCGTAGAAGGCCAGACCGGCCTCATTCTTCGCCCCAACTCCGTGCGGCAACACGCGCGGCCAGCTGATGCTCAAGCGATAAGCGTTCAGACCGATCTGCTTCATCAGCCCGACGTCTTCGCGGTAGCGATGATAGTGGTCGCAGGCCACGTCACCGGTGTGGCCCTGGAACACTGCGCCGGGTTTCTTGCAAAACATGTCCCAAACTGACGGGCCTTTGCCGTCCTCGTTTGCTGCGCCCTCGATTTGATAGGACGCCGCTGCGGCGCCCCAAGTGAAGTCTTTGGGAAATGGCATTGGGATCTGAATTTCGTGTGAGCTGCAGCGAACGCGAGCGCTAAGAGCCGATCTCGGCGCGCTCAGAGATACGGGCTCTCTTCGCTCATCGCCAGGGATTTGGCAATCCGCCGCCAAATTGAGCAGATCTGAGCATATCGAAGATCAATTTCGCGACCACCGCCAGCACCACCACGGTCACGACCACGCGCACGAAACCGTCGCCCTGGCGTAGCGCCAGTCGCGCACCCAAACGCGCGCCCACGACGTTGGCGGCCGCCATCGGCAGCGCGATCTGCCACAGGATCGCGTGGCGTAGCGCGAACACTGAAAAAGCCGCCAAGTTCGAGGCCAAGTTGACCACCTTGGCGTTGCCCGACGCAGACAGCGGGCCATCGCCGAAGAAGCTGACGAAAGCCACGATCAGCAATGAGCCAGTGCCCGGACCAAAGAAGCCGTCATACGTGCCGAGGGCGAGGCACACGCCGGCGAGCGCTAGGCGCGGGCGCGAGAGCGGCGTTTTCCGCACCGTGATCCGCGAGCGGAAGAACAGGACCGCGAGCGCGAACAACAAGAGCACGACGATCAGCGGTCGCAGCGGCTCGGGCCGCATCGCCAAGAGCAGCCGCGCGCCGAGCAGCGAGCCGAAAAAGCCGCAGGCAAAGCCGAGCGGCGCGCGCTTGCGGTTCACGCCACCGCGGCGAAAAAAGGTCAGAAACGAGGAGATCGCCCCGGGCGCGGCTTGGCCCTTGTTCGTCGCCAGCGCGAGGCTCGGCGGCAAGCCGACGGCGAGCAACGCGGGTACCGTGAACAGCCCTCCCCCACCCGCGACCGCATCCACGAGCCCCGCTACGAATGCCGTGGCGGCGAGCAACGCGAGCACCCC
>Ga0207667_10001944_pt1 | contig 25894 bp, 23 predicted proteins | sample KBSCornC52_FD_184301 | JGI IMG/M metagenome (GOLD analysis project Ga0207667, IMG submission 184301) | Corn rhizosphere microbial communities from Kellogg Biological Station, Michigan, USA - KBS Corn C5-2 (SPAdes) (version 2) | ecosystem: Host-associated > Plants > Roots > Rhizosphere > Soil ...
CGCCGGCGAAATGGCCACCGTCAGGGACCTCCTGTGCCATCGCCTGGGCTTCCGCACTTTCCAGGGCGATTTTACTTTTTACAACACTAACCTAAGCCGCGAGGATATTATTAAAAAGCTGGGCGAAGAGAAAGCGACATACCCTTTCCGTACAAAATGGGGCTATACCAATGCAGCATTTTTAACAGCAGGGCAAATTATTCCTGCGGTAACCGGCAAAAGCTGGGAAGATTATATTAAAGAAACCATTTTCGCGCCGCTGGGTATGATAAATACACTTGCTTTAACTACCGATCTTCACCGATCGTATAACCGTACGGTGCCACATACCCTTATCGACGGACGCTTATCGCCCATTCCTTATTGCCAGATAGACGGGCTTGCGCCTGCCGGGGCTATCAGTTCGTCGGTAAATGATATGAGCAAATGGGTGCTGGCCTTGCTTAACGATGGTAAGGTAGGCCAGCGGCAGGTAATACCGCTGGATGCCATAAAGGCTACGCGCGAGCCGCAGGACATAGTAGGTAGCGTGCATCACCTCGATGGAGAAAATAACTTCGAATTGTATGGCCTCGGCTGGTTTATACAGGATTATGCCGGGCGCCGGCTGGTTATGCACGATGGCGGCGTAAACGGCTACCTCTCATCCGTCACGCTGGTGCCGCAGGATCACCTGGGTATTATTATACTTACCAATACCGACCAGAATGAATTTTTTGAAGCGTTGCGCTGGGAAATTATGGACGCGTATTTTAAACTGCAGTACCGCGATTACAGCGACGCTTACCTGTCCGAATTTAAGGCCCACCTGGCAACTGACGACGCTGCAGATAAAAAGCTGAAGGATACCGTAGCGCAAAATCACCCGAGCGCACTTCCATTAAGCGCATATACCGGCAAATATCAAAATGACTTGTATGGACACCTGGAGATTACCACCGGCGAAACCAATGACCTGGAGATGCGCTTTGAACACCACACCCATATGTTTGCCCACCTGCAGCCACTTGGCGGTAACCGCTTTTATGTAACCTTTAGCGATCCTACATTCGGTAAAGCGGTGTTTCCGTTTACAGTGCAAAATGGTCGGGTTACAGGTGTCAGGGTTAAGGTAGCCGACTTTGTAGAGTATAATCCCTATGAGTTTAAGAAAGAATAGATCGTCTGAATCAGGATTTGCTGAATTTTAGAACTTACAGAATGTAAAAAAGTCAGGGAATTCTAAATTCTGCGAGTGTTCCGTCTTTACATTACAGTAATTATTATTTCTTTGTAATAAAAAAACAACTATGTCATTACAACCAGGTCAACCAGCTCCGCAATTCACGTTAATATCTTCCGACAAAAAGGAAGTTTCCCTTTCCGATTTTAAAGGAAAAAAAGTAGTGTTACACTTTTTCCCGATGGCGTTTACAGGTGTTTGTACTACCCAACTATGTACCATGCGCGATAATTTTGGCTATTATGATGGTTTAAACGCTGTTATTTTGGGCATATCAGTTGATTCGCCGTTTACACTGGCCAAGTTTAAGGCAGATAATAATTACCAGTTTGATCTTCTTTCGGATTTTAACAAAACTGTTGCACCTGCCTACGGTGCGTTTTATGAAAGCTGGATCCTGGGATTAAAAGGCGTTGCCAAAAGAGCTGCCTTTGTGATTGATGAAGAGCAAAACATTGTTTATGCCGAGGTGCTTGACGTAGCCGGGGACTTGCCTGATTTTGCTAAAATTGCCGAGGCGGTAAAGTAATTTTAAAAAATATTATACGGGATTGAAAAGAAATCCTATTTTTGCAGTCCCGTTTAAAAACGTGTGCAAATACGCACTTGTAGCTCAATTGGATAGAGCACCTGACTACGGATCAGGAGGTTAGGGGTTCGACTCCCTTCAAGTGCACATAATAGGTACTGCATAGCTCAATTGGATAGAGCATCCCGATTGCAAATCGGGAAGGTTAGGGGTTCGACTCCCTTCAAGTGCACTTTTTAAAGTCGATAGTCTTTAGTTTAAAGTCGTAAGTCGACTTATAACCTAAGAATTCCGACTCAGGACTTTGTAAGCCTTTCTGTGTAGTACCGAAAGGCTTTTAATTTGTTTAGAGCATGCTTAACCTGGTATTGTTTGGCCCTCCCGGAGCTGGGAAAGGTACACAGTCACAATTACTTATCGAGAAATATGGTTTGATCCATCTTTCAACCGGCGACCTTTTACGCAGCGAGATTGCCCAAGGAACAGAACTGGGCCTTGAAGCAAAAAAGCTGATGGATCAGGGTGTTTTGGTGCCCGATGCTGTAGTTATTGGGATGATAAGTCATAAACTGGATGCCAACAAGGATGCCAAAGGGTTTATATTTGACGGCTTTCCGCGCACAGTAGCACAAGCTGAAGCGCTGGACCAGTTGCTCGAAAGCAAAAATGCGCCAATATCGGGTATGATAGCGCTTGAGGTGAGCGATGATGAACTTGAACGCAGATTGTTGCTAAGAGGTAAAGATTCGGGCCGGCCTGATGATGCGAATCCGGAGGTGATCCGCAAACGTATAAAAGAATACAATGATAAAACCGCACCTGTTGCCGGGTTTTATAAACAACAGAATAAGTTTACAAGCATAAACGGTATAGGTACCGTTGATGAAATATTTGCTGCTATTTGTGCAGTAATAGATCGGTATTAATTTCGGACTTCGGAATTTCGATTTGGGATTTAAAATTGAAGGTTATTTTAGATTAATTTAAGTCTAAAAACTACCGTTCGTTATCCTGGTCAAAAAACTAATTCCGAAATCGAAATTCCGCAATCCGAAATAAAAATGTCCCAGGGATCCAACTTCGTTGATTATGTTAAGATATGTTGCCGCTCGGGCCATGGTGGTGCGGGATCGTCGCATTTGCACCGTGATAAGTTTACGGCAAAAGGCGGCCCTGATGGCGGTGACGGCGGGCGTGGCGGACATGTAATTGTTAAAGGCAATGCCCAGCTTTGGACCCTATTACACCTTAAGTTTCGTAAACATGTTATTGCAGGAGACGGCGAAGGTGGCGGAAGTTCGCTGAAAAGCGGCAAAACCGGCCGCGACGAAATATTGGAAGTCCCTTTAGGTACCATCGCCAAAAATGCAGAAACCGGCGAAACTTTATTCGAAATAACCACCGATGGCGAAACCAGGATATTAACCGATGGTGGCCGCGGCGGCCTGGGTAACTGGCATTTTAAAACGCCAACCCTGCAAACACCCCGTTTTGCACAACCTGGTGAAGATGGCAAAGAAGAATGGAACGTACTGGAGCTTAAAATACTGGCTGATGTGGGTTTGGTAGGCTTCCCTAATGCAGGTAAGTCAACATTATTATCAGTAGTTTCAGCTGCTAAGCCCGAGATTGCCGACTATGCCTTTACAACCATTGTACCCAACCTGGGCATAGTTGCTTACAGAGGAGGGAAATCATTTGTAATGGCGGATATACCGGGGATTATTGAAGGCGCCTCACAAGGAAAAGGATTAGGCTTCCGGTTTTTGAGACATATTGAGCGAAATTCGGTATTGCTGTTTATGGTGCCTGCTGATACAACGCGCACCATCAAAGAAGAATACCAGATACTGCTTCACGAGTTACAGGAATACAATCCCGAACTGATTCACAAACCAAGAGTACTGGCAGTCACCAAATCGGATATGCTGGATGATGAATTGCAGGAGGAAATGAAGGCTGAGTTGCCGGCAGATATCCCTACCATTTTTATATCATCGGTAGCCCAAAAAAACATCGATGAATTGAAGGATATGTTGTGGCGGGAAATTGTGCGGGAGAGGTAGTTTATTGGGTTGGATTGAGTTGATTAAGTTAAACCCGATAGCTATCGGGTGAGTTGCCTAAGTTGGCTGTCCAATCGTTTGCTTTCCTTAGTTTTTCCTTAATTATGGTAAACTTTCGCTCCAAGGGAATGTCGCGATACCTGATTGTAATCCCATGAATTTATTGAATTGATTTTCTAAAGTCGATCAACTATCTCTGCACCCTCTTCATCTTAGCGGAATAAAGCACATAATCCTTACTAAGCATCGATTCATCAAACCCTGTATAGCCGGGGAATGATTTCATGATCATTTTCTCCCTGGGGCCGTTATAAGTTTCGGGTAGGACGATATACAACGGTCCGGCGAAACCCTCATAGGTATAATCATCCATATCAATTTTTAGGTTGTCGCCAATTGGTGGCAGGGTGATGATACGGTTATGGGTTATTTCGAGCCCTATATCATTACTGATAAAAACAAAAATCGCATCCTTATTTTCCTTATCGAGCTGTATGAGTTTGTTTAAGGCTGTTTGGTCGATATTAGGTTGAGCTATCCCGGTTGGTCCTTTTGCACTGATATGATGATTGAAGGAATATCCTATAAAGAGATAATGAAGGGAAAAACTGGCTATAGCCACGCAAATAATTGCAAATGAAGCCTTGTAAATGATCCTGGAACTGGCTAAAAGACTCATCATTCCCGGAATAATTAATATGCCCAATACACGATAGTGCCGCGCCTCGTATGATATATTAAGTTGCCTCAAATAAGCAAACCCAAAGAACAACAAGGCAACAATATAAAAAACGATGATAAACAGACGATAGTTATTGTTGGGCGACCTGCGGATAATCGCCATAATCAATAATATGCTCATCAGTGCAAGGAAAAGCAAAATAGCCATTGCTATACCGGGGCTAAACAGGGGTGGCCCAAAGTGGTAAAAAAGCCCGTGGACGAAATCATCGATTGAAAAGACGGAAAGAAGAGGCGATGCCAGTGGGAAGCCAAAGGTTTCTGCGGTGAGTTTAAGACCACTCGCCCCGCTTGCCGGGCTGCGCCCTTTTGAAAGGAAAACCACGTAAATAGTAACCAGTGATACGAGCGCCGATATGCCCACCCATAAACCTTTTTTAATGATATCCCCGATATTGCGCCGCCCTGCCAGAAGCCGGAACCAGAGACAGCAAAGCCCTGCGATGTACATCCATATGAACGATGATTTTAAAAAGAACCCCATCCAACCGGCAAGAAGGACAAACAGCGCCAGTTTTACGCCGGGTTTATCAATAACCAAGCAACCATATAAAAACCATCCCATAAAGGAAAAAAGCAATATTTCGCCGCCGTTGTAATAAACAAACGGCACAAAAAATGCAACCTGGCAAACGATAAACAGCAGGCTTAACGAAGTGATCATTTCGCTAAATCCCAACTTCCTGAAAAAGTAATAAAGCCCCACCAGTCCCGATAACGTGCATAGCGTCACCGTTATGGCAATGCCCTGGCCAAGCGTGATGCCTAATATCAGCTTAAAAAAATAAGGTATTAAATATTGCCCCGGCGACCACCATGTGAGGTATTCGCTGTAATTCTGCGAAATATCGCTTTGGTCGGGTGCTACCATATTATTAAAACCGCCCCCCAGGTTTGCACTTCGCAATACCTGGAATCCGTTCGCCGGATCGGGAAACAGGGCCGGCGGAATAATAAATAACACTATACCCATAACCAATATGGCTATGCCGGTTAATACAACGATAATTTTAGGGAGGTTACTTTGGGACGAACGCATTGGACAATTTAAAACAAGGTTCTAAATTAATTAATAAGGATTAAAATTAATCTTAATAGGGGAGGAGATTTTCCGGGCGAACAACGGGGATTCTAAGTCGCCGCTGGGGCTAACTAATCACTCTGTCACGGATTTTAACCGCCGGATTGCCCTGGTAAATGCTATAGGCATCGAGGCTATGATTGGCCACGGAACAGGCTGTTAGCACCGAATGAGAGGCGGCAGTAACACCGGGACCAACCATTGCGCCCGCGCCAATCCACACGCCATCCTCGAGCGTAATGCCAGATACGATAAGATCGAACGAGGTTTTTTTGTAATTATGGTTGCCGGTCAACAAAAATGCCCCCTGCGAAATGCATACGTTGCTGCCGATGCTAACAGCTACAAGGCAGTCAATCCAAACGTTTTCGCCAATCCAGGTATTGTGGCCAATGGTTAAGTGCCAGGGATATTTGATATTAACCCCCGGTTTTATCACCACGTTTTTGCCAACCACCGCGCCAAACGATCGCAATAAAAACGATTTAAAACTGTTTGATGGCAGCAGGCTTGTTTTTAAAAACAAGGCGTTAAGATAATACCACAGAAACCTTTTTAGCGCATGCCCACCAGGGTGAAAAGGGGAATTGTTGTAAGTTGAAAGATCAGTTTTTTGCATCAGCTGTGCTCAATTCATCATCGTGCTTAACCCAAAAATACAATGAAATTGCAATAACCACGTACATAAAAATATTAAACAGGGTGTGATGGTCAAAAATATGGCCCTCGTGCTTATTCCAAAAGATAGCCAGCAATACAAAGCGCAGCATATTTAAAAACTCGATACTGAAAATGCCAGCGAATAGAAAGATAATTTTTCTTTTCCACTTTTTAGGGTAAGCTATAACAAAGGCGGCAAAAAAGCTGATGAGCCCCAAACCCAGGCACGAATATACTACCTGTAGGGTCCCGTGGCCGGCGACCAATAATTCATAATCATTGGTAATTGCGGCAAAGCCTATAAGATTAAGTACTAATGCGCTGCTTTTTAACAACAGCCAGCGCAAAGCGCCAATGTAATTTAAATGAGTGGCTAAAAATGCACTATAGTGATTTCCCGGTGAGGTAATGCCGAAGAAATATATATTGAAATAATAAAAGGCAAGGAACAGGATTATAAAAATAACAGCGAACCGCATAGGGCTGGCGGCTTTATTTCGGGGTAATAATTCCGGGTGATCTTGCTGTATCAGTTCATCAATTTTAACATCAATAATGAGCCTGAACCAAAAAGCCTGCAAAAAATGGAATATTACGCCGGTGCGGCCATCCAATATGCCCAATTGAAAAAACATACGGTAAATAAAGTACAACATCGGCCGCACATAACGGGGAAGTTGCCACCACAATTGTTTCAGCCAGGCGGTGCGTTCATCAGGCGATCCCCAAAAATGAGGTTTTAAGGTTTGTGATCGCAATTGCAGCATCCGCTCAACTTCTTCGTGGGCAACAAGGTCGCTGTAGCGATTGTGCTTGGCTATCCAAAAGCTGATGTTATTTTCCTTCAAATTTTCCTCCAGCAGGCAACCATCCTTCCAGATGATGGTATTGCCGGGGACGATGAAACGATGGTCCATGTTTTCGTTCAGATCGGAATACCCAACGCCGAACCGGAACATTTTAAGCAGATAAAACGGCGAATATCCGCCATGTTTAATCCATCGGCCTTTAAAGAAATTTTTACGATTGAAGTAGATCCCACTAACCGACGCATAATCCTCGTCTTTAAATTCGCCGAGGCGCTGTTTTAATTCCAAGGTTACGGTTTGGTCGGCATCCAGGCAAATTACCCAGGAGGTTTTTATATCAAAGTTTTTTAAGGCGAAGTCCCATTGTTTGGGATGATTTTCGAAGACATTTTGTAATACTGTTGCGCCAAAACTTGTTGCTATTTGCACCGTTGTATCCGTGCTGCCCGAATCCAAAACAAAAACAGGCGCTTCCAGGCCGCTGATAGATGCCAGTAGGCGCGGAAGATGAATTTCTTCGTTATAAGTAATGATGATGAATGAAAACGGGCTTGTCAAGATATCCTTGCTTTAATGATCATAGATTTCCAAAAATAAGGAAAACGCCCGCAGCCTTTAAAATCAGTTACGGTAAAGCCGGCATCGGTTAGCAAACGGCTCAACGTGGCCCTCGACCAGAATTTAATATGCCCACCATGCCAGCCGGGGCCGTGGTGACTATCCCATTTATTAAACACACTTAGCATTAAGTTTTTCAGGTAACCATGATATGGCGTAGTTAGAATCAGCTCGCCACCGTTACTTAATACCTTTTTGCAGAAATTGATAAAACCGGCCGGATCATAAAGATGCTCAATCACCTCGGTTGAAATAACGGTGTCAAAGGCTAAGTTCTGCAGTTCTGCCGGCAGGCCGCCAGTCGAAAGGTCCTGGATAAAAAAACGATCAGGACTTGCCCGTTTCGCGATTGCGATGCCTTCGTCCGAAGCGTCGGTTCCGTAAGCATTATAACCCTGGGAAATGAGGTAATTGGCCAGGTACCCGTTGCCGCAGCCCAGATCCAATATGCACCGGTTTACCTTTTTATCAACTAACGACAGCAACGGTTCCTGCAGGTATTGAAAAGTATGTGCCGGCTGATCTGAGTAAAAGCCATAATCCTTGTATTCACTCATGGTTTAATATTTCATGATACATGTTGATGTACCTTTTAACTAAGTTATCGTCCTTAAAGTCGTTGTAAATTATATCCGGCGCCACTCTCCGGGTTTTTAAAAGCTGTTCCCGCTGGTTAATGGCAATATTATTAATTTCCCAGGCCACCGACGAAGGGTTTGTATGACAAATCCAGCCGAGATCGTTTTCTTTGACATAGTCGGCCAATCCCACCCCTTCGCTTATCAGCACGGGCGTGCCCACGCTAAGGCTCTCGATGACTACATTACCAAAATTTTCGTCGTACGATGGTAGCACAAAGAGATCGTGTTGCTGCAGTACATCAAACTTATTTTCCTGCTGAAAGCCTATCCAGGTTATATGTTTATCAACACCATTTTTTGTGGCTATTGCTTTTAGAGTTTCGATATAGTCATGATCACCATCCCCGGCGATAGTAAGGGTATAGGGCACTGTTACCGTTGCTAGCGCATGGAGTAAAATATCAAGGCCCTTTTTTTCCTCAATCCTCGAGAAAAAAAGCAGTTTTAGTATTGAAGCGGGCTCATTTTCGGCATACGTTTTACGCTCTGGCAACTTTACGAAATTGGGCAATATCGTAATGCTTTTTGGTTTGAAAAGCACTTGTATAGCTTCACTTTCTTTTTGGGAAGTGGCATGAATGTGGCATTTTTTTAATAAAGGTTTGCCCAGTAAGCGATGCAGCAGCCATTTTATGCCTATGCTTTTATGTTGAAAAGAATAAGGGCTTAATGTCCCGCGCGGGGAGAGTAACACTGGTACGTTACGGCGTAAAGCGATGAGACAGGAGAATACAGATACCAAATTCCACCAGGCATGGATGTGGACGAGATTAAAGCTCCCGGCGTCTTTCCGCAACCTGGCGGACAATGCGGGTGAAAAATGGCTATGATCTTTGGTTACCCTTTTAAAATAAATAACCGGGACGCCATCTACATTAACAGCCTCGCCCGGTATTACGGGCAATTCTTGCTTGCCGTTGGCCGTAGTGGCATAAACAGCGGTGTCTACGCCTGCTTTTGCCAGGTTCTCGCTCAGCATGGATACAGACATAGTAGGGCCACCGTAAATATAGGCAGGTTTATAGGCAGCGCATATCTGTAATATCCTCAAATCTCTTTTAATACTTTGTATTGCCGCAATATCCTGAAAATGATGTACATGCTCACGTAGCTCCAGAATACCGAATTGATAATAAATTCGAAACTAAGCCCGCGCCAGAAGATCTGGAAAAGGCCGCTAAAAATAAGAGCGGTACCAAGCGTGTACCCGCCAAAAAGATACTCGGCTTTAAGAGATATCAGCTGTGCTGCAGCGCCGTACAAAAATAAGGCAATGATAATGCCCGGTATCCCGCCGGAAAGATAAGCATCAACAATAAATGCGGGCTTGGCTGATACATTCGATCCCCGGCGAATAACCCCTGCATCATAAACCCGCTCCATCACCAGTTCTTCGGTACTGGGTTTGCTTGGCCAAAACGCCCTGGGTACAATAGCGATGGCCGATTGCTTTACCAGTTGCAGGCCGTAATAATCGACACTTCGCGGTGTCGACTGAACAAAATCGGTAAACATATCAACCTCGCTGAGCCGGTAAACTAAAAAGCCCCAGTTGCTTTCGTCACCTGATTGCCCGCTTTGGATGGTGGCGTCGAGTGCGAGTTTATATGCATCATCTGCTCCAACATCGCCCGCCCAGTTATTTTCGCGGAATACCGTATTATAGGTAGGCAAAAACACAAACAACAGCAATAACACTGGCACAAAAGTTATAAAAACAAGTTTTTTATAACTGGGGTATAAAAATATCCCCAAAACCATCACACTGATAATAATAGGCTCTTTAAAGCCGGAAGTGAGCGCCTGGTAAAAGTTTGATACATACAGCAGCGAGCAAAAAACCGTATTCCATAGTTTTTTTAAGGGGATGGCAAATGCAAGCGCCAGCGTACAGGCTATAAAGCTTAAGGCACTGAACTGAAAATAAAATTGAGATAATCCGGGTATCCTGACAAACAAAACTGAGACGGGCAGCGAAATGATGGCCGTAACAAACAGGATATTGGCCAGCTTTTCTTTTTCATAATAATATTTTTGCTTAACCGGGTATTTCATAAAAACCGAAATCCCGGTAACAAAGGCAGCGTGGCCCAAAACATAGTAACGTTGGCAAAGCGCAGTCAACTCCACTTTTTGCTGATCAATAACAAAGAAAGCATTATCGGCTTTGTGAAAATCTTCGTACCCAAAAAGGTTCATGAAATAAAAGATGGAACTGAACGACATGTAGCCTGCAAATATTACCTGCACCAAAAAAATTGGCCGCATGATTTGCTCGGCGATACTGCGATCGGTTGGCAATGGTTTTAGCCATCCGCTCAAACTCAACACAAAAATCATGATGGTACCCAGCCAGGCAATGGAATAGGATAACACCGGGTCCGATTGAAACAGCATAGATAGCCCCCATGGTACAAATAGCACGAGGTAGCGTTCAATCGGTTGGTTTTTAGTCATGGTTTACTGTGCCTTCAATAGCCTTTACCTGGTTTTCGAAACTCCATTCCCGGATAAGCTTTTTGGATATTGTGCCCATAGTGGCTAACTCAGTCTTATTCAGACTTGTTAGTTTATCCAGTTTGTCAATCAAATCGGCTGGGTTATTCGCCTTAAATATAGCTCCATTTTGGTTGGGTTTTACCAGGTCGATGGCTGCACCGGCTTTATCAGCTACTAAAACCGCCTTCCCGGAAGCCATAGCCTCGTTAATGGCAAGTCCCCAGGTTTCGCCCGGGCCTTTTGACGGCAGGCAAAAAATATCGCTGGCCTGGTACACCGCCGGCATTTGCAACTGGTTTTGGAAATTGAGGAAATGGATATTATTGATATTCGCAGATCTCGTTTTTAATTGCTCCTCCAACGGCCCATTACCGACGAAAAGTAAATGTAAATCGGCCTTATTTAAATTTATAAAGGCCTCCAGCAATATCATCGGGTCCTTTTTATCCTCGAATTTGCCTGCAAACAAAACTACTTTTTCATCGGGGGTGATGCCTAATCCGGCGCGTAACGTCAAAGCTTCATCGCTAACATCAGTCGAAAAACGCTTGTTATCAATAGCGTGCGGCCCGAAAGTTAGCTGGTTTTCCTTTAATCCGTATTTTTTATAGTAGGCTTTATTATTGGTCCCCACATAAATAGCATGATCCACATGCCGGTAAACCCATTTTAAAAACATTGCCCTTAAAACAGCTTTAAGTCCCCCGGTTAGATCCAGCAGACTAGAATCTCCCCTAAAAAATACAGGTATTTTTCCCTTAAAGTGACGGATCACTTTTAAATGACTGCGAAATCCCCAGCCATAAATCAGCAGGGCGTCAAGATTCCAGGTATGAAGCTGTTCGATTAAGCCCGGATTTACAATGCCGCCAAAATGATGGGTGCCCGGATCTTTCGCAGTGTTTTTTACCCACTCATAGGGATAGCCTTCCAGCAAAGGAATATCCCAGGCTATTTTCTTGTTGAAACCTGGATCGAATTTATCTGCCACACCCTCGCCCCAGGTATAAAACACTTTTATGGTTAGCTGCTGCCGTTGATGCAGCAACTGGAAAACTGGCGCGTAATATTGTATGGGATGGGTTGTTACAATGGCCATGCGCATAACTAAATGGTTTCTCCCATTATTTTGATGCCGGGTGCATTTTTAAGCCGGTCGTTAATAAAATCTATATCGCGACAATAGATGGTGTTAAAGTCTCCTGGTTTGTCCAACGCTGTTAACAAGCGTTCAAAGGGATTATAACTATGGGCGATAAATCCATTCGATACTAACAGTTCATGGATTTTTTGGTCATCAAAACCGTATCGTTCGCCGCTGCCGTTGAGCTCAATAATGATGGCCTTTAAAGTTGATGATAATAACGTTTTGCTCATTCCCTTCAATACCTCGGTTTCGTAACCCTCAACATCAATTTTTATTAAAGCTGGATGTGCTTTGGTTAACAGCGCGTCGATTGTTATTATGGGGACTTTAATAGTTTCACTTTTTTTAGCTTCGTCAGCGGCAATTACGTGGTTGGTCGTGTCGCCATCGCTAGAGAACGTTAATGTCCCTTCCGCGCTTCCTGCCCCGGAATTAATCAGCGAAACCTTATCGTTAAGTTTATTTAGTTCAATGTTTTTTTGCAGGATGGCAAAGGTTACCGGCACCGGCTCGAGGGTAATGCTGGCTGACCTGCAAACACCTGAAGCCAAAAGTGTATACGACCCCACGTTGGCTCCCACGTCAAAAAAGGTGTCCTCTTCCCGCAAAAAATGGAGTAAAAAAGCCATGTCATCAAGCTCATGCAAGCCGCTGTAAATATTGCCGGTTATGCCGGTTAAACCTTTGCGGGCATAAAATTTAACGCCTTGCAGATAGTCTTTAACCATTAATTTGGTTGGACTTATAGTGGTTTGCAATTGCCACAGCAAAAAACGAAAGATACTTTTTAGCGGATGCCTTTTCCCTAGCGGATGGTTTAAAATGAAGCCAAAAGTCCGTTTAATTTTTTCCATTTACTACCAGGTCAAACAGGACACATTGCCGCATCGTCATGTTTTTTGCCGAGTATTCTTCTTCCGCGGTTTTACTATACACCTGCTGCTCAATTTGGTTGTTAACCAGGTTTGATAAAAACAGGCCTATCTTGTGCAGCAGGTCTTCGGTTGTATCATAAGTATAGTTAAAATTGCAACCATATTCTTCCATGATTGGCACAGCATTGCTCGCCGAATTAAAAATACTGAGCAGCGGTTTGTGGCTGAGCAGGTAAGGATATATTTTTGAAGCGGTATATTTCGGGTCGTCCGAACCCGGAATAAATAGTGCGTCGGCTAGTTGCAGCGTGATCAGTGTATGGTAATATCCTATCCTGTCGGTTATTTCAATCACGTTATTTTCTACCCCATATTCTTTGGCTAAAGGTGCAATGGTTGGACTTCCCTGCCCATCAGGAGCGTAACTGGTTCCGATAAAATAGAGTTTTAGGTTATTGAACAGCTCAGGGGCATTGGCCAATCCCGTTTTAATCGCCTCAAAAACAGGTGTTATGGCTTTGTACATATCCATCCCGCCGCGGCCTACATAAACGATGTTTTTATAGTCCAGATTTAGCAGGGGTTTAAACTGACGGGCGTTTTCCGTGGCAATTTTCATGTCCTTTGAAAAGCTGCCAAACGTTATAGTAGCAGATGGAACGTTTTTTATTTTGGGGTAGCGGTTTTTTAAGGTTTCGATGTAATCATCAGATACACTGATTAGCCCGCCTACCCGTTTCATGGCAATAGGTTCCAGGTATTTGTTCATGCGATAGGAGAGCCAGTACTTCTTGGGCTGCTGCGCTTTGGGTTTGTCACGATAATAATCAGAATGCCAGGGGTCCTGCATATCGATGACGTAGGGAACACCGTATTTCTTTTTCCAGTACGCCCCCAAAATGCAAACCGGGAATTGCGTGGTGGAGAAATAAACGAGGTCGAACTGCCCCGTTTTTAACAGGCTGTTAACTTTTTTACGGTAATAGATCAGTGAGCGAAATGCAATGCTGCCAAGCCCTAATTTTGATGTAACCGACTTTTTGAGCGCTTTAACTTTGTGAACCCGTATTTCGGGCGGAATGCTTTGCAGTAATAATGGGTCTTTTGCAAGATCAGCATATCTGTCATCGATGGTTACCACTTCTGCATCCCAGCCAAAAGTTTTAAAATAGGGCAAACTCATCCGGATGCGCTGCATATCGGCGCCGTTGGTAGGCGGAAAATAAGGAGAAATAATCAGGACTTTTTTCAACTAACAGCAGGGCGGTACCGGCGGGTGATCATGCGGGCAAGGGTATGCCCGGGCTTTTCCACCAGGCGGTAAAAGATGTATGACAGTATAATTGTCAGTATGATAAAGAGCGGATACGTAAACGTGTTGTAAATGAAAAATGTACCTAATATTACGTTCATTAACGGGTGACATAAATAAAGGGAGTAGGAGAATTTTCCCATTTTTTCGAGCGCCTCCAGCGGGCGTTTTTGCTTAAAATAGCTGATCTCCGTTTGTATCCACTTGTAGATGAGCAAGGCGAAAATGTTCATGGTGAGGATATAACTGAGATGCAGGTGGAATTTGGCGATACAGCAAAAACAACTTACCAAATAAACCGCAATGCGATAAAATATAACCTGCCCCGTTGTAGCCTGTTTAAGGTCATCGATGTGCTCGGCAATTACAACACCGAGCAACCAGCAAGGCAGGCCCACCAGCCAGGTTAAATACCAGTTGAGCTGCCAGTAATAGCCCTGGTAACCAATGTTGCTTTGATGTATAAATGCTACAATATCGTGGTAACATAGGCTCACTATCAGCACAGCTGAAATTGCATAAGCGACGAGGAACTTTTTTTTCCAGCTGAGATTGATTTGGTATAAAAACGGATAAATGGCATAGTAGATCAATTCGCAGTATAAGCTCCATACCACTGCATTTTCCGGATGGTTAAACCAATGCCCGGCAACAAGGATAACGGATAAAGGGATCAATATCCTTAAAAACCGCCGGATCCAAAATTCAACCAGGTTGGGTATCCCATTTTTGTTGGGATAATGGATAACAAAACCCGAAATGATAAAAAAAGCAATTACTGCCGACGTGCCGTCAAAAGCATTTGCCAGGAAATATCCGGCATATCGTGAAATAGCATGGCTGGAATGCTTTAGTGCGTTGGCATAAACGTTATCGAAATGCGAAAGCATGACCAAAAACGCTAGAATAAACCGGATGCTGTCGACACCGTAAAACCAGTTGTTTTTTGAGTTGCTTTTCATTTGATGGCCGTGGTGGCCAGGATATTTTTGATAATATTTAAAAACTTTTGGCTCTCGTGCTCCCAGTTCAATTCGGTTTGGCCAACCTTATAGGCTTCTTTTTGGGTGGTGTGTAACAACTCCCTGTTTGTATGATAATCTGTTATTATTTTAGCCAGGTCCTTAGCGTCGCTATATACCTTACCAACTTGTGGGTATTTGCTAATCAACCCACTTTGAGCGGGTGTGTTACTGGCCGCTACCGCCAATCCGCTTTGAATGTAGGTGAAGATTTTATTGCTGAGTGCGATGTTGTTGTTGAGGCAAAAACCCGTTTCGGACGCCAGACCAATATCAAAGCCTGAAGCGAGGTCGAAAATTTCGTCCGCTTTAACGGGAGGGTAAAAGAAGAGCTTGTTAATGGCAACACCTGCGCTTTGCGCCAATTGCAATAGATGCTGTTTATATTCAGCTGTATGATTGCCCAGTAAGTGTAATTCCACCGGCGCTTTGCACAGGCCCATTGCTTCAATGATCATTTCCAGCCCGCGTTTAGGTCCCAGGTTTTGTGAAAACCAAAAAAGCTTCAGTGAGCCGTAGTCATTTTGGCGGGTATCCGGCAAATTTGTTTTTGGGAATACGTTTAATATATGTGGCACCGTCCGCTTGTATAATTGTGCGTACCGTTCGGCAATCATGGGGCTGCCGCCCGTTAAATAGTTTACCGCCGGCAGATATTTATCCTCCAGGCAGGTTACCAGTTTATAGTGAAAAGAGTTGGTGTCATCATCAACCTCCTGCCGGTGAAAATCTTCAGCATCAAATCCGCAGGGTTTGTTGTAAAGCCTGGCCGTTTTCACTGCTGCCGGTAATGCCCCCAAATTGTGGGCGATGTACAAATCGGCCCGGTGTTTTTTGGCTTCCCTCATCAAAAAGTGACTGCTGCGCGCAACAGCCAATTCAGCAAAATAATTGTAGCTTCCCGTTTTTTGGAGAACCGCCCTGCTTGTTTTATGGATCAATCTGCCCAAAAAATAAACCAATGGTTTTTTTTGGGGATCGCCGCCTGCCTGTATGGCTGTCCATTTTTTTTCAGATAGTAACTGAGTATTAAGCCTGGCACCCCAATCATTCCAGTAAGTGTACAATATGGTTACATTGTATCCGGCGCTTGTCAGGGCGTCTGCTTCTTTAACCAACCGGGGGTTAAGCGCTGGTTGCCCTGAAGTGATCAGCATTATTTTTGGTGGCTGTTCGATATGGTTGCCGGGTTAAATCAGTTTATGAAGTTTGTATTACCGGACTTGCAGCGGGCGCTTTGTTTTCTTTAACCCTGCTGAACCTCGATTTTAATTTCAGGAAGGCCCGCTCGTAAAAGTAGTAGGAGCAAACACTTATAATTACAATGCAAATGATATTGTAGGGGGCGGTTGTCATAAATGCAGGTAATTTACTATCGATAGAAGTAAAAAGCTGCTGCCAGATATAGATACTGTACGACAGGATACCTACGGTTTTTAATGCTTTAAAATTGAGAAATTTAAAGACGAAATCGGTACCCGGTACAATGTTCGACATAATGAGGTAGCCGATCAATATCGAAATTAAAAGGCCGGTAAAAACGCTTTCCAGGTTGAAAAGGTCATCATAAGGAATTATCAATATCAATGCAAAGGCAATGATATTTAGGACCGCTTTAAACTTGCCGGTAACCCATTTATCAATGGGGTATTTAAACATCAGCACAGAAAAAAGACAACCCACTGCAATACCCTGGAATTTGATGAGATAATGTGTAAAAGCGTATAAAAAGCCGCTATTTAAAACCGGGAAAATGTATTGCAGACTGATAAACAAGGGCAATAAAAAAACGATGGATAAAATTACCAGCAGGTATGCCTTAAATTTACGCTTTAGGATAAATGGGATGATCAGGTAAAACTGCTCCTCGACGGATAACGACCAAAAATGCCCGGTATACCACGATGAATAATATTTACGAAAGAAGGATGTGAAATTCATGAGGTAAAAACAGGTGCCAAGGATGTTGATGTAGCTGATATCGAGCTTAAAAATAAAATTCAGGATAACGACGACAACAATGTACAAATACGCAACAGGGAATATCCTTAAAGCCCGGCGGATATAAAAGTCTTTTAAAGAAATGTTATTAGTGGCTACCTTTTCCTTGATGCAGAGCGTGGTGATGAGGATGCCGCTTAGCACAAAAAATATAATTACCCCCAGCTTGCCGTTAAAAAGTGTAGCATAAAAGTAGTTGTAGGATAGCCGGAGATGAAACAGCAGTACCATCAAAATAGCAATGCCCCTGATACCGTCCAAAGATGGGAAATGAGGATTTTGCAGGACTGCCGGCGTTGTTTTTATCTCCGCAAAAAAGTCCTTTGTTGCTCTTTTAATCATTAAACAGGTCCAGGTAGTTTTTGGCAACTACTTTAACATCAAAGCGTTGTTCGGCTATTTGCCTGCATTTGGCGCGGTTAATCAGTGGAATTTTGTCAACCGCTTTCAGCATTTCTTCTTCGTTATTTACAACAAAGCCCGATATGCCTTCATCAACAACTTCGGGTGCGGCGGCGTGGTTGAATGCTATTACCGGGGTGCCGCAGGCCATCGCTTCAATCATCACCAAACCAAAGGCTTCATCGCCGCTAAGCGGAAAAAGCATGACTTTACATTTACCTAAAAATTCGTTCTTTTGGGCATCGTTAACGGCGCCTATATATACGATCTGTTTTTGATCGATCAATGGTCGCACCAAAGTATCATAGTACTCCACGTTATCAGGTGTGGTAGGCTCGTTGCCTGCTATCAGGAGTTTATTTCCACTTTTCAGGGCGATATCTATAGCAATGTGCGGTCCTTTTATTTTATCGAGGCGACTTAAGAATGCCAAAGGAGCATCGTCAGGTACGATTGGCGTTGCTGTGTAATTCCCAAAATCAATGGTGTTGTAAACAGTTGCCCATTTACCGGCGACATTGCCTGTACCCACGCAATAATCGCTGCAGGCAGTGTAAACGATGTTTTTGTTGGGCAGCCTGTTCATCACTTTTATACCGAAAGGTGCAACCTTACGCCCATAACTCATGATTTTTTTTACAGGCGAATTCAGGATAGGTAGCAAATAGATGAGCCGACCAAAATTGTGAACCAGATCGAAGTTGTTCCGGTTTTTCCGCAAATACCTCCAAACAAAAAAAGCTTCCCGTAAACGCATCGACTTTGAACGATTCAAATCATTGGTGCCAAAGGTTATTGTTTTGCCGCTGCAGTGCGATTCGGGTCCCGAAAGAAGCGTTACCTCATGCCCCAGCCTTTGATATTCTTCAGCAAATAAATATACCAGTCTTTCGTGCCCGCCATAAAGTTTTGGCGGAACAGGTAAGCCGGGATCCATTACCAGTAATATCCTCATTTCAGTTCCTTTTCAACTTCGTTATGCAAGTCGATATATTTTTGTGCGCAAATTTCCAGCGTCAGGTTTTCCATTATATAATCTCTTGGCCGGTATCTCTCAAGTGCGTTTACAAACAGTTCCATGTTTTGTTCAAAATCACCAGCCCCTGTAAATTTTGCCCCGCAGCGCTCGTCCCAATATGGCACTGAGCTTACCGGCTGGTATTTAACCCGGGCGGGATAATATTCAGGGTCCTGCCAGTAACCGCTGCGATCCCAGGCCAAAATAGGCGTGTTTGATGCTAATATTTGCTGATAGGCCAGCCCCTGGGTTTCGTGCTCGCAAAGAAAAATTACAGCTTTGGATGTTTTAAGCTTTTCAATTAATTCATGATGCGAATAATTGCCGTACCTGATAAACTGGTATGACATATGGTGTTTTTTTAATATATCGGTAAGCGGGTTAATCAGTTCGGCTTCGTACTTGTCATGCTCCCAGCGTACTTTATCGTAGATCAAAAAGTCGAACTTTTTTTCACCTTCAAAAGGCTGCCAGTAGTCGGTATCAATGCCTACGGGCCATGCTTTTGCTTTATCGCCATAAAAGGGTTCGCACATTTTCCGCATCCATTCGCCAGGAACCAGGAAACGCTTTACATGTGGATATCGTTGAAACAAGTCGGGGCAGTCACTTGGATGCGAATATATCCCTGCACCCAGCATGATGGGGTTTTCCCATTTTTTATCGAAAAGTAAATGTGGTTTACCTATTATGCAGGCTATTTCTGCGGGGTGTTTTTTAATGTATTTGTAATCATTAAAGCGGTAAGGAACTCCTATTTTGTCGAGCCCTTTCATCAGGTTTATAGCAATGGTCATTACCCCACCGGGGCGTTGTTTGCCTCTTACAATCCAACGGATGATCCTGCGCGGGTAACGGTCATATTTAAACCAGCGATCTGGGTCGGGTTCGGCATAAAATAAGTTGAGTGGCTTATCCAATTCGTTTTGCGACAATTCCATAGCTCATTCCGCAGGCGGTTGGGTCTGCCGATTCAATTGCTTTTTTTATTAATCTTGAAGCCAGCCGCACCGGGAAAGCAAGACCTCCCATGTTTTTGTCGAACAGCTGCGTTTTGCCGTCAATGGTACTATATTCTACAATCTCGAAGCCCGAATCGGTAAGCAAACGCTCAATAATGTGCGGCCAGGGGATAAAAACATGATGATTTAACTCGAGGTCGGTTTTGGTGAAACAGGCTAATGCGCCATTACGCATCAGGTACAGCCGGCTGTTGCTGGCTGTAGGGTTTGGCGTAGTTAAAACAAGGTAACCACCGGGAGTAAGCGTTTCAAAAATATTCTTCATGCAAAGCCAGGGATTTTGCAAATGCTCAACAATCTCCAGCATGGTAATAATTTGAGGAGGCTTGTGCTGATAAGGGAATTGTTGTTCAATATCCCACTGTTCTGCGGTTGCATCCAGCGGCTCTAAATCAAACGCCCTGTAATCCATCTCTTCATCGGCGATATACTTTTTTAAAATATTATCGCGCGAACCGATGTCATACAATGTTATGCTGTTAGTTTTTAAAGCGTTCGATTTGATTTCATCGATCTTCTTTTTAGTCCAATTGTACCGGTCGAGCGGGGAATTCTCTTTTAACTGCATGGCCGCCTGTTCTGTACCGACATGCTTGTCGAAATTATCATGGTGAAATAACTGGTTTTATTTTGCATACTTAATAAACCGTAATACTCTAAGTATTTTATGCGTGCTGTTAACCCCGGTGTTTTTGTATAGCAGGCCAATAAGTCCATTTTCGCGTACTTTAAAATCGGGATTAAGTTCCAATATCCACCTAAATATAGCGGCAGCTTCTGCAGCGCTATCTTTAGCTATCCACTTGCAAAGTGTCCATAATGAATTGGCGGTGGCATTTTTTCGCGCTTGGGTAAGTTGGCCCCGGTCGGCCAGCTCAGTCAATATTTTTTTGTAGATGTGGAAGTGCTGCCAGTTGGTAACCTGCACCTTCCAACCGCGGTAATTGGCCTGCATTTGGTCGGGGTGTTTTACCCAGTAGCCGCCGCATCCCTCAACCATGACTGTTTTGGGTTCGAGTAAGCCGTATTCCAGCAGAAACATGCGATCTTCGCGAAAGGCGAAATCAGGTCGGCGCGGAACTTTTTTTACCCAATCGGTTTTAAACTGCATAGCTAAAAAGTGGCTACCGTAGCCTGTCCCCAATTGCACTTCCATGAAATCGTCCCAGGGTTGCAACTCCGGGCATTTGGTTATCGTTTTGGTGGCCTCATTATAAATATCAATCCCCGAATAAACCAGATCTGCCTGCTGTGCTTCGGCGGCTAAAAACTGTTTGTCAATTATTCCCTCAGCCAAAAAATCGTCGCTATCCAAAAACCTGATGTATTTGCCTGTGGCATGCGATACGCCATGGTTAATAGCATACGTTTGTCCCTGGTTTTTTTGATAAAAGCATTTTACAGAGGGGTGCTGTTGCAGCCATTCCCAGGTGCCATCAGTACTGCCATCATCAACTACGATAATCTCCACTGCGCAATTGGCTTTGCAGCTATCGATAGCGCGCGGCAGCGACCACATGCGGTTGTAAGTTGGAATGATGATGCTAACGTCCATTAAATGAAAATACGGATTTTCACGACAATGCTTTCAATTTTAACTCCGCAAACCTGTCGAATTGGTGAACTACAGGAATAACCCGTCCCTGTTTATCAATAAATTCAGCGTCGCTATTTAAAGTTTTTGGGGTTGCGTCGCCAAGCGTGGCAACTTCGCCAGTGGTATTGCTTAGTACGGTTGAGCCGGGGAAATAATTGTTGTGTATCAAATAATTATGCACACCCTGGTCAAATCCGCCCAAACCGGTTAAGCCGCCGGTTATTTTTGCCTGGGTAGCAATCATTTTTTCAAGATAATCCATTATTCTGCCCATACTGCCAATGGTAGTGCCCGAGCAAATGCTGATCTTGTTTTTTAAGGCATTTAATGCCTTTTTGCCAAAGCCATGTTTTATCCAGTAAGCTGTATAAAAGCTGTTGGCTATGGTGTTTTCTTCGGCGTAGAACTTTAGTACGCTTTCCTTTTTTATTTCGGAAAACGGATCGGCCTGGAAAATCACATCCCTTACATCGGTTATTAATATTAGGTGGTATTTATCCGGGTGTTCCAAAAGATAATCATAATAATAACAGTACCTGGACCCAGAAATGAGATGGAATTTTTTGACGTAGCTGCTAAGTCTTTTTATTTTACCACTGCCCAGGTTAAACAATGCATACACAAGTTTATGTGGAAGATAATGAATTTTCCAGAGCCGTGAATTAGCATATCGTTTGGAAAACTTCAGAACGCCGGCGGGCACATAAATTAAATTTACGCCCTGTTCGGTTAAAGCATTTTTAGTTTCAGTGTCGACGTCATCACTCACCAGGATGGTAACATCGCCGTTGAAGCTGATGGCTTTTAACGAGGTGAAAAAATACTGCATATCGGCATATTTGTAACCCGTGGCTGTGCCTATTATTAAGTTTTTTTTCAATTTATAAACGTTCGGATGGTTTGACTTTCCGTGTGCCAAATAGCGTTTTGTAAACAGGTCGAAACAGATCTTTGAGCGACGTTTTCAGTTTCATGGGCAGTGCTATCGCAAGTGATGCTTTTAATTTGTTCGTGATACTCAATTTTCCCGATGCAATAGCTGAAAGCAGGTAAGCATCTTTTTTATACTGATAGCCCAGCGAATGATGCCCCAGGAAATGCACAATTAAAGGATGCACTTCACTAAACGGGAACCATTCCTGGTTGAGCGGGCTTGGTTTTGGCGGATTATGCAAAGTGGTTTTGCCCGTTAATATATCCGTTGAAAATTTGCCCTGGCAGGTTAGTGGGTCGCTCATGATGGTGCCATCTTCGGGTATTGGAATTTCATTGGTAAGGGCCATCGCCAGGGCAATTATTACTTCGTCGTTTGGCCTTTCTCTTAATCGCACAAAACCAATTTCGTCGTATTCTTTTTCCAACTGCCGGGCTAGCTGGTAAACACCCTTTGCTTTTTCTCCGTTTTCAAGGTAGTAAACGCCGCCATTAAACTTGGGCAAGCGCTCCACTTTAAATCTTTTACAGGTGGCCGCTACATCGCCAAACCATTCACCATCTGAAATATAGCCGCCGATCACTGAAACAGCGTTTCGTTTAAATTTCCGAAAAACAGGTAGAAGGTTTCCATAGACCAGGCAGTCGCTATCAATAAACAGCGTTTGCCCTTCAGGAGCCAGTTTATCCAGATGTAGTTTGGTTGAAAAACCTTCGCCGAGTTCGCCGGGCTGTACGGTAATAATATTAATGTATTGTTTGACATCTTCGGGCAGTAAAGATGGCTGGTCGGTCGCCAGGTAAAAAGTTATGCCGGTACCTGCATTCCACAGCCAAAAAGAACGTGCGAGGTTAGCCGCCATATCGATGTATAGCTTTTTGCCGGTGGCGATGGTTAATACGTTAAGTGGTTGGCTCAATTGTTCTTTTCCGGGGGATAAATGGTTTCTCAAAAAATCGAAAGCTATACCAGGCAACTACGGGGATAAAAGCTATCCCGGCAATTTCCCCCGGCAATTGAAACGCAGCAGGAAAGTATTGATGCACCAAATAGTTTTTTAAATTGATTAATGGCGAATGCAGCAGGTAGAGCGAATAGCTGGAAAGGCCAATAGCGGCCATCATCCGGATAAACCATGAATGTTGGTGTTGCCTGAACCAGTTTTCTTTTGACAGGATGAACATCATTGGGGCTGTCCAAAAAAGGATATTAAACTGATCGAAAATTATCCCTGATTTGTCGGGAAAAAAGTTCAGGTAGATGAACGCTGCAAATATGAAGATGTAAAAAATCTTGTATTGCGGTTGTTTCAAATCATCTGGGCTCAGTGCTTTTTTATCAGCCAAAAAAGCCCCGCAACACCAGGCGAACCATAAATTAAATACACAAAAACGCTGCGGCAGTGACAAGGCCCCATGGAAGCCGAACCATACGATACTGACACAAGAGACCAGTAAGGTAAAAGCCAGCGCATAATTTAAATTGTATTTAAACCTGATGTAATAGAAGATTGGATAGATGGCGTAAAAGGCCAGTTCGATGCTGATCGTCCACAAAACAACATTTATGGTATTAAAATAGGGCGCGCTGAACCCCTGAAATGCAAACAGGTGTATACCCAAATCGGCGGCTGATGGTTTGTAGTTTCTCAAGATCAGGTAGTTCACACCAACTGCGACTACCAGCGCGACCAGGTAAGGCGGGTAAATCCGCAGAAAACGCCTGATATAATACTCCTTCAATGGCAACCGGGTGTAAGCTTTAATGTATTTAATATTGGAGGCATGGATGCAATACCCGCTGATCAGGAAAAACAGTGGTACGGCGTAGGTTGCTCCAAAATCGTCGGTAGAGCCTATGAACGAAGCGCCTGTAAATTTAGCGATCACCGTGCCCAAATGATTGTGATAGTAAAAAACGCCCAACGCCGCAATCGCCCTCAAAATATCAATCCCTATTATTTTTTGCGGTATTTCTTTACCGACCATTGATTTGCATAACCGTTTTTTTAAGCAGATCGATTGATACCGTTATATCGCCCCATTTTGCCTCGGATGGTTTATCACCAACAATATACCAGTAATTTAACCCGAGGACTGACGATAAGGTGTAGTAGCAGTCTGTCCGGAAATAGTCCCGCGAAAATATTTCGATTACGGACGTGTCCGCTTTACTGAAAAGTAAATTACTTAAAGCAGCGCCATGTGCACTAACAATAACTCCGGCCTGCTGCACCAGCGCAATTTGTTCGTGGATGGTTAACTTCCCGGGGTCTGCGATTTCAAACCCGTTGCTTTCGAAAACAGCAATCAATTCATTTTCATTAATGATATTCCGTTCCGCGTTTTCTCCCCGTTTAAAGTACAATTTTCTTGAAAGCTGAATTGCTTTGGCGGTACCAACCAGCTTATCCCTGATAAAATCAACCGCCCATTTCGGCGATCTACCCTCGCTTCCGGGTAAGGACGATACGTAAAGATGATCGAAATGCAGCTTTTGTTTATCCTCCACCAAAAGGATTTTATCAGCCGGGATGCCAAAGTCTTTTAAAATCTCCAGGAACTTTGCAGGAACAGTTGATGCCACACAAAAATGATCTATTTGATCCAGCACTGTTTCATAGAGTTTTATGCGGGGTAATACATCGTTGAGCCAATGGTAGTAATTATGGCTTTCAGGCGAAATAAGTACGGCGCCAATCCCATCAATCCTTTTTGCGTTGCCGGTAAAGGTATAAAAAGGGTTTTTGCGGAGGAATTTTTTTAAGGTAGATATGCCAAAATGATGGCTAAACTCCTGGAATACTTCGTGATTCTTAGATAAAATTAACCCTTTATGCCCGAGTATATAGCTGTTTTGCAGGTAAAACAACGATGCCTTTGGTGTGGGATAATTGCGATTTGTATAGAATGCCTGGTCGTTTGGCTCGCCTACTGTTTTGGGAGCCTGGTTGTTCAAAAAACTAGCCGGGAAAATAGCTTTGAACCACGGTCCGCGCTGGCTGTAATATATGCCCTTTTTTTGTCCTTGTTTGCCAATCCACTCCTCGCAGGAAGCTATGATCTTTCCGGGATAAATAAAGGGAAATTGCCTTGCCAGGTAAACTGCTTTTGCTTTCAGGCCCATGATCGTTTAAACAATTGCTGATACCAGGCAATATACCTGGCCGCCCTCCAACCCAAAAGGCTGGCTATAAGATGGCCGCCCGGACCGCCAACGTATTTTTCGCCGGAGTAGCCCAGTTTCTTCGCTTTTTCGATGCAGTATTTTGAAAGATTTTTAAACCGGGGATAAGCCAAAACGCCCGTCCACCAGTAGTGTTTGGCAAAAACACGGTCGATTATACTGTTTTGTGATTTTGCTTTGATGTATCCAAGTTTAAGGTCGATGGCCAGCACCGCGCTTTCTATCCCTTTTTTACTTTTTTGTGCCGACAGGGATTGCTGGTTATTAAACTTGCGGTAATAATTAACCCCCTTATTGCTGAACTTTATGCCTTCCGAAGCCAAAATAACCCGGCAAAAAAATTCGCCATCATCATCAAGACTTAGTTTTTCGTTCCAGGGACCTGCCGCGTCAATTAGTTTTCGTGGTGTAAGCCAGGAATGAATGGTTACCATGCCGCCATAACCAGGCAAAACTTCGTCGCCGGCGTACAGTTTGGTTAAAAAGTCGACAGGGTCATTATGATCAGTGCA
>Ga0207667_10001947_pt1 | contig 25869 bp, 20 predicted proteins | sample KBSCornC52_FD_184301 | JGI IMG/M metagenome (GOLD analysis project Ga0207667, IMG submission 184301) | Corn rhizosphere microbial communities from Kellogg Biological Station, Michigan, USA - KBS Corn C5-2 (SPAdes) (version 2) | ecosystem: Host-associated > Plants > Roots > Rhizosphere > Soil ...
CCCTCACCGTCTGGTGGGGGTTTTTTCTTGCCCCAAACATAATCACCGCTTTAGCACGAAGGCGCTAACGGCATGACATCCACGCGATTATCTTGGCCGCCGCGAATTAATCCCATGCGATTATCAATGGCGCCTAATAGCGCCTGCCGAATTCGCTGATCGACAGCACGACTGGCCGCTCGCGCCACTCGCTGCACCAAATAGCGAGCAAGAACCCCATATGCCACACGCGCTTGGCCTATGATTCGACTCTTCAAGGACCCATGCGCCAATCGGGGGATCACCGCGTGTTTGTCCAAGTCGAAACCCGCCGCCGGCAACGAACGCCGTGGGTAACCATCCTGCTGGTACTGCTATGCGTGCTGAGCTTTATCGGCCTCGCCGTGCTGCCTCCGCGCCAGCGCCTGTCGCTGCTGCTCGAATGGGGCACGGTGCCGGCGAATATCTTCGACGCCAAGGAACCGATCCTCGCGCAACTGCATGATCCTTCCCTGCTGCGCCTGGTCACCGCGCTGTTTATCCACGTGGCCTGGCTGCACGTGCTGGGCAATATGCTGTTCCTGGTGATTTTCGGCCTTCCGTCCGAACGCACCTTGGGCTCGACGCGCTTCTTCCTGCTGTTCCTGCTGGGCGGCATCGTCGCCAACCTGGTCGGCGCACTTTCGCTCGCCGGCGTGCATTCGCCGATCATCGGTTGCAGCGGCGCGGTTTCCGCCGTACTCGGCGCCTATATCGCACTGTTTCCGCGCGAACGCCTGGGCCTGGTGCTTCCGCTGGGGCTGTACCTGGAATTCGTCCGCGTCCCAGCCTTCCTGCTGATCGGCATCTGGGTATTGCTGCAGCTGCTCTTCAGCTATGCCGGCCCCAGCTACGGCGCCGTGGTCTGGTGGACCCATATCGCAGGTTTCCTGTTCGGCGTGATTTATGCGCTGCTGTCGCGCTCGGCCGTCGTCCGTCGCCTGCGCGGCTAAACTAAGCCGATGCGCAACAAGAAACTCTACAAAGTGACCTTCCTGCACCTGGGCAAGAGCTACGAGCTCTACGCCAGGCACGTGGCGTCCAGCGCGCTATGGGGCTTCACCGAAGTCGGCGAACTGGTCTTCGAGCCCGCGGGCGAAGGCATCGTCGTCGACCCGACCGAAGAAAAACTGCGCGAAGAGTTCAAGGACACTCGCGTCCTGCACCTTCCGATGCAAGCTGTCATCCGCATCGAAGAAGTCGAACGCAAAGGCGCGCTGGCCATCCGCGACGCCGGCGACGGCCAGAAAGTCACGCCCTTCCCGATGCCGCCGCGCGGCAGCCGCTGATTTCAGCGCTGCGCCGCCATCCCGTGATGGCGCGAAAACTGCCGCATCAAACGCCGCGCGATCGGCGTCGGCGCCACCTGGCGGAAGGTGTGATGCGGATCGAAGCCTTCCCGATGCATATCGACGCGCTTGCGCTTGATATACGCACGCATCACATCCGCATTGAATTCCGGATGGAACTGCACGCTCAACGCATTCCCGCCATAGCGCAGCAGATGATGCGGATCGCGCGCCGACCCGGCGAGCACCGTCGCTCCCTTCGGCAACTCCAGCACGCTCTGCTCATGCGTCGTGTGCGCGCGGAACGACACCGGCAAGGCCGACGCCACCGGATCATCCTTGGCCTGCTCCGCGACCTCAATCAGCATCGTGCCGATCTCGCGCCCGCCCGGCAGGTAATCCACGCGTCCGCCCAGCGCATGCGCCATCAACTGATGGCCATAGCAGACGCCGAACATCGGCAGCTCCAGATCCATCGCATCCCTGATCCAGCCCGCCGTGCGCTCGCTCCACGCGGCCCGTTCCGTCACCATCGCCGCGGAGCCGGTAATCAACGCTCCCGCCACTTCAGCGGGTGCAGGCAGTTCCTCGCCGGCCGCGACGTCGATGACGCGCACCCGCTCCGGCGCCAACTGCGCGCCAAGCCGGAACCAGTGAGGGAAATCGCCATGACGGGCGCGAATCGGGTCGGGTGCGCGACCGGTACGAATGATCAGGACAGGCTTCATCAAGGCAAGACGTATCAGTGGCTGTGGTGGCCTTCCGGCAGTTCGATCGGCGGCAGCACGGTCAACACTTCCTGCACCGTGGTCAGTCCTTTCGCTACCTGCGCCGCGGCGGAAATCCGCAAGGGCTGCATGCCTTCGGCCAGCGCCGCGGTACCGAAGCGGCCCAGATCCAGCTGCGAAGACAGCAGGCCGCGCAGGCGCGCCGACAAAATCATCATCTCATAGATGCCGGTACGCCCCAAAAAGCCGGTATTGCGGCATTCCAGGCAACCCACCGGCTTGAACACGGTGGCCGGCAGCGGCACCGACCAGCCATGCGTCAGCGCCGTCCATTCGTGCGGCTCCTGCTCGGTCGCCTGCTTGCAGTGCGGACACAAGGTACGCACCAGGCGCTGCGCCACCACGCCGGTCAGCGTCGACTGGATCAGATAATGCGGCACGCCCAGATCGAGCAGGCGCGTCACCGCGCTCGGCGCATCGTTGGTATGCAGCGTCGACAACACCAGATGGCCGGTCAGCGAAGCCTGCACCGCCATCTGCGCGGTTTCCAGGTCGCGGATCTCGCCGACCATGATGATGTCCGGATCCTGGCGCAGCAGCGTGCGCACGCCGGCGGCGAAATCCAGATCGATCGACGTCTGCACCTGCATCTGGTTGAGTTCCGGCGAGACCATTTCGATCGGGTCTTCCACCGTGCAGACGTTGAGCTCCGGCGTGGCCAGATACTTGAGCGTCGAGTACAGCGTGGTGGTCTTGCCCGAACCGGTGGGGCCGGTGACCAGCACGATGCCATGCGGACGCTCCACCATGCTGCGCCAGAGCACACCCTCTTCCGGCGAGAAACCGATCTGCGAGAAATCCTTCGCCACGATATCCGGGTCGAAGATACGCATCACCACCTTCTCGCCGAACGCGGTCGGCATGGTGGAAATACGCAGCTCCACTTCGCGCCCGCCGGCCGAGCGCGTCTTGATGCGGCCATCCTGCGGGCGGCGCTTCTCGGCCACGTCCATGCGCGACAGGATCTTGATGCGCGCGGTCACCGCGGTCATCACCGGCGGCGGTAGCTCGAACACCTTGTGCATCACGCCGTCGATGCGGAAACGCATCTGCCCGGCGTCGCGCCGCGGTTCCAGATGGATGTCCGACGCGCGCTGCTCGAACGCGTACTGCAGCAGCCAGTCGACGATGTGCACGACGTGGCGATCGTCCGCACCGACCTCGCCGCTCTTGCCCAGCTCCACCAGCTGCTCGAAATTGAGGATCGCCGAGGAGTCGTAGCCGCTCGCCTTGGCGTCCTGCGCGAGCTGGATCGAACGCTGCACGCCGTAGAACTCGAGCAGGTAGCGGTTGATGTCCAGCGGATTGGATACCACCCGCTTCACGTCGCGGCGGATCATATGCGACAGATCGGTAGCCCAGCCCGCATCGAACGGCTCGCAGGTGGCGAACGTCACCTCGCCCGGCGAGGCGGCCACCGGCAGGATGCGATGCCGCGTGGCATAGGCGCTGCTGACCACCTGGGTCACCGCCGCCACGTTGATCTTCATCGGGTCGATCTTGAGGTACGGCAGCCCCGCATGGGTCGCCATCCACTCGGTCAGCACTTCCAGGCTGAGCGGCCGGCCGGGATCGCGCTGGTTGGGCAGCTTGGCGTTGGCGATCAGCACCAGCGGATGCAGTTCCACTGACGAGCGTCCGCTGCGGTTGCCCATGCGCACGTCCTTGGCGTTCTCGGCCTGGACGAAACCGTCCACCACCAGGGCGGCCAGCACGTCGTCGAGGGTGACTTTGCCGCGTCGGCCCAGCAGCGATGCGATTTGCGGTGAGGCAGCCATGCGTTGGATTCCCCTCGGTTTTCTGGCGCGCGATCAGGCCACGAGCATAGCGCGCCGGTATACTAACCCGCTTTATTCCAGGTCACGGAAAGCCATGTCCGCACGTACCTTCCAGGATGTGATTCAGACCCTCAACCGCTACTGGGCGGCGCAGGGTTGCGTGTTGCTGCAGCCGCTCGATATCGAGGTCGGCGCCGGCACGTTCCATCCCGCCACCTTTCTGCGTTCGCTGGGGCCGGAGCCCTGGGCCGCGGCCTACGTGCAGCCCTCGCGCCGTCCCACCGACGGCCGCTACGGCGAGAACCCCAACCGCCTGCAGCATTACTACCAGTACCAGGTGGTGATGAAGCCCAATCCGGACAATATCCTGGAGCTCTACATCGGCTCGCTGAAGGAGCTGGGCCTGGACCCGCTGGTGCACGACCTGCGCTTCGTCGAGGACAACTGGGAATCGCCCACCCTGGGCGCCTGGGGCCTGGGCTGGGAAGTCTGGTTGAACGGCATGGAAGTCACCCAGTTCACCTATTTCCAGCAGGCCGGCGGCCTGGAGTGCAGGCCGGTCACCGGCGAGATCACCTACGGCCTCGAGCGCCTGGCCATGTACCTGCAGAACGTGGACAACGTCTACGACCTGGTGTGGACGCAAGGCCCGCATGGCACCGTCACCTACGGCGATGTGTTCCATCAGAACGAAGTCGAGCAGAGCACCTACAACTTCCAGCATGCCAACGTCGCCGAGCTGCTGCGCTGGTTCGATGTCTGCGAGGGCGAGGCGAACAAGCTGGTCGCCGCCGGCCTGCCGCTGCCGGCCTACGAGCAGGTGATGAAGGCCAGCCACACCTTCAACCTGCTCGATGCGCGCCGTGCGATCAGCGTGACCGAGCGCCAGCGCTACATCCTGCGCGTGCGCACGCTGGCTCGCGCGGTGGCGGAAACCTATGTCGCGCAGCGCGAAAAGCTCGGTTTCCCGGGCCTCAAGAACAAACTGTCCAAGGAGCAGGCCGCATGAGCGCCGCCAAGTCATTGCTGATCGAACTGGGCACGGAAGAACTGCCGCCCAAGGCGCTCGACGAACTGGCCGCCGCTTTCCAGCGCGGCATCTGCGACGGCCTGGCCAAGCGCGGCGTGGAAGCCGGCCTGGACCTGGCGCGCACATTCGCTTCGCCGCGCCGTTTGGCCGTCCATATCCCGCAGGTCGCCGCGCAGCAGCCGGAACAGAGCATCGAGCGCCGCGGTCCTGCGGTGAATGCGTCGCTGGATGCGGAAGGTAATCCGAGCAAGGCGCTGCAGGGTTTCGCGCAGTCCTGCGGCGTCACCGTCGAGCAGCTGGAGAAGCTCGAAACCGACAAGGGCGCGTGGTTCGTGTTCCGCGCGGTGAAGCCCGGCCAGCCGCTGGCCGCGCTGCTGCCGGAAATCCTCGACGAAACGCTGAAGAGCCTGCCGATCCCCAAGCCGATGCGCTGGGGCGATCACGACTACAGCTTCGTGCGCCCGGCGCACTGGCTGGTGATGCTGCACGGCGCCGACATCATCGAAGGCGCGGCGCTGGGCCTGAAGAGCGGCCGCAAGTCGCGCGGCCATCGCTTCCTGCATCCGCAGCCGATCCACGTGGCCGATGCGGACAGCTGGCCGGACGCCATGCTCGCCGCCAAGGTCATGGCCGATCCGGCCGAGCGCCGCCAGCGCATCCGCGCCGAAGTCGCCAAGGCCGCCGCGCAGACCGGCGGCCTGCCGCAGCTCGACGATGCGCTGCTGAACGAGATCGCCAACCTCACCGAATGGCCGGCCGCGATCGCCTGCACTTTCGAGCGTGAGTTCCTGGCGGTGCCGCCGGAAGCCCTGGTCACCACCATGGAGACCAACCAGAAGTTCGTGCCGGTGTTCGACGCCAGCGGCAAGCTGACCGAGCACTTCATCGGCATCGCCAATATCGAGAGCAAGGACCCGGCCGAGATCCGCAAGGGCTACGAGCGCGTGATCCGCCCGCGCTTCGCCGACGCGAAGTTCTTCTGGGACGAGGACCTGAAGACGCCGCTGGCCGGCTACCAGGACCAGCTCAAGAACGTCACCTACCAGCAGTCGCTGGGCAGCCTGTGGGACAAGAGCGTGCGCGTGGCGGAACTGGCGCGCATCGTGGCCAACCGCGTCGAGGTCGACGCCGGCCAGGCCACCCGCGCCGCGGCGCTCAGCAAGTGCGATCTGCTCACCCGCATGGTCGGCGAATTCCCGGAACTGCAGGGCGTGATGGGCCGCTATTACGCCACCCATCACGGCGAGACCGCCGAAGTGGCCGCCGCGCTCGACAGCTACTACCAGCCGCGCTTCGCCGGCGACGCCATCGCCGCGGGCAAGGTCGGCCAGGTGCTGGCCGTGGCGGAGCGCCTGGACACCCTCGCGGGCATCTTCGCCGTGGGCCTCAAGCCCAGCGGCAACAAGGACCCGTTCGCCCTGCGCCGCGCCGCGCTGGGCCTGGCGCGCACCCTGGTGGAAGGCGGCCTGGAACTGGACCTCAAGGCCAGCTTCACCGAGGCGCTGGAGCTGATCCCCGAAACCGCCCTGGCCGCCGGCCTCAAGCCGGGCAAGGACGGCAAGGCGCCCGCGCTGGACGCCGGCAAGCGCCGCGCCGCGCTGGTGGAAGAGCTGTACGACTTCGTCATCGAACGCCTGCGCGGCTACTACGCCGAGCAAGGCTTCACCGGCGAGCAGTTCGAAGCCGTGCTGGCGGTGGCGCCGGCCTCGCTGGCCGACTTCGACCGCCGCCTGCGCGCGGTGGCGGAGTTCGGCCGCCGCCCGGAGGCGCTCAGCCTGGCCGCGGCGAACAAGCGCGTGGCGAACATCCTGCGCAAGCAGGCGGAGGAAGCGGGTGCGCCGGCGATACATGGCGCCGTCGATCCGGCGCATTTCGAGGCCGATGCGGAACGCGCGCTGGCGTCAGCGCTGGCCGAGGCGAAGTCGGCGACTGCCGGTGCGCTGCAGGCCGGCGACTACACCGCCGTGCTCACGCGCCTGGCGCAGCTGCAGGCGCCGGTGGATGCGTTCTTCGACGGGGTGCTGGTGAATGCGGAGAATCCCGCCGTGCGCGCGAACCGCCTGGCCCTGCTGGGCCAGCTGCAGGCGCAGTTCACCGCCATTGCTGATATCGCCAGGCTCTAAGGCCCGGCTGCTTTCATTGGCACCAACGAAAACGGCAGCCATCTGGCTGCCGTTTTTCTGCGGAATCGTCAGGCTGTGTGGCGATCGCGCTTGAGGCGGTCGCCCAGGCGGTGGTTGAAGGCCACCATCGCCGTGGCATCCACATCGTTGCCGCCGGGGCCGAGGATTTCGTAGAGGTCGGCCAGCAGGTCAGCATTGTCGGCCAGCGACAGATTGCTTTCGGCCAGATCCAGCTCCGACTGCAGGATGCGCAGCGCCGTGTTCAGGCGGTGCGGATCCATCGCCACGCCGCTGGCATGCAGCGTATCGGCGGCGGTGCGCAGCTTGGTGCGCTGGCGGTTGGTCAGCGACGTCTCGGTGCCGAGTTCTTCGCCGGAGGTAATCGCCTCGGACTGGATCATCGAGCCCTCGCCGGCCACCAGCCACACCAGGGAAATCCCCATGGTCTTGGCCAGCGTCACGCAGCGCGCGCGGGAAGGGTCGGTATTGCCGTCGCGCCAGCTACGCACGACGCCCTCGGAAAAACCGCACATTCGCGCGATCTCGGTCACGCTACCCACGCGTTGGATCAACACCTTGACGCGATCGGCGAAGGTTCCCGCGCTCTGCGGCGGCGTAGTTATTTGCGTAGCCATCAGGTGTACTCCTAGGCGAACTGGCAGTTGACTTTTACTCAGATGTCTTTCGAGACGCTTACGTTCCGGGGGAAAAAGCGAATATCGAGGAATCTTTATGGGTGATTCTGATCCACCGGTCGTAATTTTTTTCGATAAGAATCCGTAAGAATCCCGGACTCTGATCGGGGAGAAACGCACGAATAGCGATCTGGACTACTTGCCGAACACGAAAATTCGCAGTTTTTACGCCACCCGGATAAAACTCCTGACTGGAACGCTGGACACGAGCGGAATCGTCTGCCCAAGGCGAGGCATTTCTTTACCGGCAGGCAAGTATCAGTAAGGTATTTCCGCCGGAAGCCGATGCAGTCGACACTGCCGAATCTTGTTTTTAACCAACTCTTTATGGACGTCTAAACGCCATCGTTCAGTGTGTAACTGCGGTAGATGTCTCCCTTCGTAACCGTATGGCAGGCAAAGCTCCTATTGACTTTTCGCACCTCTTATTTTTCCGGTATGCTTCGGACCTCCCCCGCGAAATCTTCCGCGTGGCGCTTGCGCCAATGCTTAATTTCGCGCCCCGTTCCTTAGGATCGTTTCGATTGAGGTTTCACATGCGCAGGTTGGTTTGGTCGCTGATGTCGGTAGCAGCGCTGGCTCTCGCCGGCTGCAATTCTTCTGATTCGTCGCAGTCCGCGGCTTCGACTGGCGGCGAGTCCGCGCCGGCGGCTTCGGCAGCCGGCCAGCAGCAGCCGACCAAGGCCAATGCGGTCAGCGGCACCGTCGCGCTGCGCGATGCGAGCTCGCAGGTTTCGCCGCAGGCCAAGCTGGAGATCAAGCTGATCGATCCGGCGCAGGACGGCACCCCGCTGGCCAGCAAGACCATCGATCCGGTGGCCAGCCTGCCGCAGTCGTTCGAGCTGGAATTCAATCCGGCCGACGTCAACCCGAACAGCATGTACATCGTCCAGGCGGTGCTGACCGACGGCGATCGCCGCTACACCGCGCCGCTGCAGACGCCGGTGCTGACCAAGGGTGCGGGCAGCCAGGTATCGATCCAGCTGGTCGGCGAGCAGACCCCGGGCGAAAAGGAACTGGCCGCGTTCACCGCGGTGCAGAAGCAGATCGGCGGCATGAAGATCACCAGCGGCACCAAGCTGGAAGACAAGGTCTCGCGCGGCTGGCAGGTGTTCCGCGAAGCGGGCGAAGTGAAGTTCATCCGCGAGCAGGTCGACTACGGCGACAAGGGCTTCACCAACACCGACTACGCCTACAAGGACGGCAAGCCGTGGGTCGTGGTGCAGCAGAAGAAGTCCAGCAAGGACGCCAAGCCCACGTCCACCGAGCGTGCCGGCTGGAACGCCGACGGCGCCCTGGTGCTGAAGCAGGACCAGGCCGGCAGCAAGACCGATGCGCTGGCCGACGACGAGGCCGCCAGCCTGCAGAAGCAGGCCACCTCGATCCTGAGCCTGGCCACCGGCGGCAAGAACAAGTAAGCGCCGCCGCCCTCGAGGGCATGAAAAAAGCCGTCCGCTCGCGCGGACGGCTTTTTGTTTGGCTGGAGGAAAGCCGGCTTAGAAGCCGACCTTCACGCCCAGGTTGACGCTGTTGTACTTCTGGCTGTCGTCGCCGAAGCGGCCGCTGTAGCCGACCCAGCCGGTGACGTTGTCGCTGAACTGCGCGGACACGCCGATGTCGGCGGTGCCCCAGGTCTTGTCCGGCACGAAGCCGGTCAGCCCGAACTCGCCCGGCATGCTGTTGACGCCGGCCCTGATGGTGCGCGGATCAGCCTTGCTGTCGTGGTTCCAGGCCACCTCGGCATACGGCGCCAGCATCATGCCGCCGGCCTGCCAATGGCCCTGCAGGCGCCAGCCCAGGGTGGAGATCAGCGCGTCGCGCTGCTGGCGCTCGAAATACATCGAAGTGCTGTCGTTGCCGCCTTCGCTGTAGCCGTTGACCTTGACGGTCTGCCATTCCACCGTGGCGAACGGACCGGTGCGGATCGCATCGAAGTTGAACCACCAGCCGCCGGTGGCGCCGCCGCCGAGGCGGTTGCCGTCGGCCTTGCCGCTCTCGGTGCGCGAGGCGGCGCCGAGCTGGATGCGGCGCTCGATGTCGGTGAAGTTCGACTGCGCGTAGTTCAAGTAACCGCCGATGTAGCCGCCGCCGTTGTGGTAGGTGACGTAGCCCAGGCCGCTGATGTCCTGCAGCTTGTAGCCGCCGCCGCCGGCGAAGTCGGCATTGTGCTGGCCGATGCCCAGCGCCACGCCCATCGACACGTGCTCGCTGGCGCGCACGTCGGCGCCCACGGTCAGGTTGACGTTGTTGCTGGTGGTCTTGGGCGAGCTGCTCTGCTCGTCGAAGCGCTGGTGGGCGTAGTCGACGTTGGCGAAGAAGCGCGTATCGCTGCCCATCGCGTCGGCCAGCATCTCGTTGCGGATGGCGCGGGTCTGCGCCGACGCGGCCGCCAGCGGCGCCTCGCCCAGCATGGAGATCTGGCCCGGCGCGCGGATCAGCGACACCACGTACTGGCCCAGCATGGCGTGCGCGGCGGTGGTCGGGTGCACACCGTCGGCGAACAGATAGGTGTTGTTGGCGCCCGCGGCGTAGCTGTACGGCAGGCCGGAACCGGCCGGGCCGCACTGCACCGACGTGCCGTTACAGGCCGGCGTGGTGACGTTGGTGAAGCCGTAGGCCGACGGGTTGGCGATCACCTCGTTGAGCAACTGGAAGGTGTTCACCGGGATCACGTTCAGGCCATTGCCGCTGAGCTGGCTGATGCCGGCGTTGAGCACGCCGTTGAAGGCCAGCGACAGCTGGGTAGCACCGGCCGAGGCGGCGGCGCCGCCAGCCATGCCGGAGGGCGTCTTGCCGATGTCCGGCAGGTTGTAGACCACCACGTACTTGGCGCCGGCGGCCTGCATCTGGCCGATCAGGCCGACCTCGGTCTGCGCCGCGGCGGCGGCGCCGCCGGCCAGTACGGTCGGATTGGTCGAGGTGGCGGTCAGATAGAAGATGTCGTTGGCGCCGCCCCAGACCTGGTACAGCGCCTTGCTGTCGGCGTGGCCGCCGTTGGCGGCCAGGTACATCTGGAACTGCTGCGGCAGCAGCGGCACGCCGGCCGGGGTGCCCGGCGAGTTGTGCTGCAGGCCGGCGCCGCCGAAGGCGTAGTCGGTGCCGCCGGAGAGCGAGGCGGTGACCGGCAGGTTCAGCGCCGCGGCGACGTTCTCGGCCGTGGTGGTGCCGGGGTTGGTGGTGAAGCGCAGCGGGGTCGGCGAACCGGACAGCTTGGCGATATTGCCGGCGTCGCTGAGGCTGTCGCCGATCACGACGACCTTGCTGAAATCGGTGGCGGCGGCGGCCGTGCTGAGCAGCAGGCCGGCGGCGATGGCGCCGGCGAGATGGCGGATGCGGGGCATGTCGGTAACGCTCCTTGAGCCGGGATGGCTTTTGTTATTCGCGCGTTACGGTAATGCATGCCCATACGTCAGCGCATGCTGCGCTGCATCGCAGCGCAGCATGTTTAAAGCGGCTGGCTATCAGCGCTTCATGGCGCGCGACAGCGCGTCGGCGAAAGCGCTGTTGGCCGGCGCCGCGGCCGGCTTCGGCGCGCCGCCGCCCGGGCGCGGGCCACGGCCATCGCCGCGCGGACCGCCGCGGCTGTTGTCGTTGCCGCCGCCGGCCGCGGGACGGCCGCCGCGGGCCTGGCCCGGCTCGTCGTCCAGGCGCATGGAAAGGCCGATGCGCTGGCGCGGCAGGTCCACTTCCATCACCTTGACCTTGACTATGTCGCCGGCCTTCACCGCATCGCGCGGATCCTTGACGAAGGTGTGCGACAGCGCTGACACGTGGACCAGGCCGTCCTGGTGCACGCCGATATCGACGAAGGCGCCGAACGCCGCCACGTTGGTCACGCGGCCTTCCAGGATCATGCCCGGGCGCAGGTCCTTCAGGTCTTCCACGCCCTCGGCAAAGCTGGGCGCGACGAACTCCGGACGCGGGTCGCGGCCCGGCTTCTCCAGTTCTTTAAGAATGTCGCGCACGGTCGGCACGCCGAAGCGCTCGTCGGTGTACTGCTCGGCCTTCAGGGCGCGCAGGAAGGCGCTGTCGCCGATGATGCTTTTCACCTCGCGCCCGCACTGGGCGATGATGCGCTCCACCACCGGATAGGCTTCCGGATGCACGGAACTGGCATCCAGCGGATTGTCGCCGCTGGCGATGCGCAGGAAGCCGGCGCACTGCTCGAAGGCCTTGTCGCCCAGGCGCGGCACCTTCAGCAGGGCCGCGCGGTTGGCGAACGGGCCGTTGGCGTCGCGGTGCTTGACCACGTTCTCCGCCACGCTGGCCGACAGGCCGGCCACGCGCGACAGCAGGGCGGCCGAAGCGGTGTTGACGTCCACGCCCACCGCGTTCACGCAGTCCTCGACCCTGGCGTCCAGCGCGCGCGCCAGCTTCACCTGGTTCACGTCGTGCTGGTACTGGCCCACGCCGATCGCCTTGGGCTCGATCTTGACCAGCTCGGCCAGCGGATCCTGCAGGCGGCGCGCGATGGACACCGCGCCGCGCAGGCTCACGTCCATGTCCGGGAATTCCTTGGCGGCCACTTCCGAGGCCGAATAGACCGACGCGCCCGCCTCGCTCACCACGATCTTGGAAAGCTTGAGGTCCGCGTGCTTCTTCATCAGCTCGCCGGCCAGCTTGTCGGTCTCGCGCGAGGCGGTGCCGTTGCCGATCGCGATCAGGTTCACGCCATGCTGCTTGCTCAGCACGGCCAGCCGCGCGATGGACTGGTCCCACTGCTTGCGCGGCTCGTGCGGATACACCGTGTCGGTGGCCAGCACCTTGCCGGTGGCGTCGACCACCGCCACCTTCACGCCGGTGCGGATGCCCGGGTCCAGGCCCATCACGGTCCTGGCGCCGGCCGGCGCGGCCAGCATCAGGTCCTTGAGGTTGTCGCCGAACACGCGGATCGCTTCGTCCTCGGCGCTTTCGCGCACGCGGCCGAACAGGTCCAGGGTCAGGTGCAGATGCAGCTTCACGCGCCAGGTCAGGCGCACGGTCTCGCGCAGCCAGGCATCGGCGGGGCGGCCGCGGTCGAGGATGCCGGCGTGCGCGGCGACGCGGCCTTCGCCTTCCAGATGGCCCTGCTCGGCTTCGAGGGTGGGCGCCAGCTCCAGTTCGATCACGCCCTCGTTGCGCGCGCGCATCAGCGCCAGCAGGCGGTGCGAGGGGATCTTGCCGATCGCTTCCATATGGTCGAAGTAGTCGCGGAATTTCGCGCCTTCGTTTTCCTTGCCTTCGACCACCTTGGCGCGGATCTGGCCCTTGTCCCACAGCCAGTCGCGCAGCTCGCCCACCAGGCGGGCGTCTTCGGCGATGGTTTCCATCAGGATCGCGCGCGCGCCGTCGAGCGCGGCGCGCACGTCGGCCACGCCCTTCTCGGCATCCACGAACTGCGCGGCGAAGGCGTCGGGCGACTGCGTGGGATCTTCGCGCAGGCCCAGCGCCAGCGGCTCCAGGCCGGCTTCGCGCGCGATCTGCGCCTTGGTGCGGCGCTTGGGCTTGTAGGGCAGGTACAAGTCTTCCAGGCGCGCCTTGGTGTCGGCGTCGAGGATGTCGCGCTTGAGCGCGTCGCTGAGCTTGCCCTGTTCCTCGACGCTGGCCAGGATCGCGGCGCGGCGATCTTCCAGTTCGCGCAGATAGCGCAGGCGCTCTTCCAGCAGGCGCAGCTGCGTGTCGTCGAGGCCGCCGGTGGCTTCTTTGCGGTAGCGCGCGATGAACGGCACGGTGGCGCCGCCGTCCAGCAGGTCGACGGCCGCGACGACCTGTTCCGGTTTGGCGGCGATGTCCTGGGCGATGCGATGTTCGATGCTGAGCATGGGGTACGGCGATTCCTTGGAAAAACACAAAAAGGCGCGGCATGCCGCGCCGGTCGAGTGCTGGATGATAACAAGCGCGGGAGGCTGGCCAGAAAGCGCAGGGAACGCGGCGGTTCCCTGCGCCGGCAGCGGGATCAGGCGCTGAACGAGCCCTTGTTGCTCTCGTTCGACGGCGCCGGCGACTTGGCGTCGGCGAGTTCACTGGCGCGGCCGTTCAGCACCAGGGTGTTGGCGATCATGTCGTGCAGGCCCTGCTTGCGCTCGGTGAACGCCACCATCAGATAACCGATGCACAGGATCATGCCGCTGAGGATCTTGGCGAAATAGCGGCCGGTGGCGCGCAGGAAGCTGATGCGATGGCCTTGCAGATCCACCACGCGGATGCCCATCGCCAGCTTGCCCAGCGTGGCCTGCCAGTTGGAGCTCTCGCATACGGCGAAGTACAGCCAGGCGATCACGATCTGCACCAGCATCGCCGGCAGCATGGCGCCGTAGAACGCGCCGTAGGCGGACATCAGCGCCTGCGGATCGGCGCCGGCGCCCTGGACGCTGTCCATCAGCGCGCGTTGCGCGGCATCGGCGCCGAGCATCTTGCTGATCAGCAGGTTCGGGATGGTCAGCACGATGTAGTCGAGGATGTAGGCCACCACGCGCTTCCAGAAGCCGGCGTGGTCCTGCAGCGAGCGCTCGCGGCTGGGCGCGGTCTGCAGCGGCGCCTTGGGCGGCGAGTACACGCGGTCGAGCGCCGGGGGTTCTTCGGGAAACAGCGACGACAGCGGTTTCCATTCCGTCATGCCCTGGTACCAGCCCAGGTCGTCCGCGCTGAGCTTGCCGCTGCGCAGCCATTCGCGCACGTCGTTTTCGGTATACGGGCCATGCCGCTCGCCATCCCGGCCGATCCAGACTTCCATCGTTGGTGCTCCCATCGGGTGAACGCCAATCATGCCACGCCCGGGCAACGGTTCCATGTCCGCGCGGCGGCGCGCCGCGGGCTCAGGCGGCGCGGCGTTTCAGGTGCACCAGCAGCAGCGAAATGGCCGCGGGAGTGACGCCGCTGATGCGGGCGGCCTGGCCGATGGTCTGCGGACGCGCGCGCTTGAGCTTGAGCAGCACTTCGGCCGAGAGGCCGCGCACCTTGTCGTAGTCGAAGCTGTCCGGGATGGCGGTCTGCTCGTGGCGGCGCTGGCGCTCGATCTCCTCGCGCTGGCGCTCCAGATAGCCGGCGTACTTGGCCTGCACTTCCACCTGGGCGGCCACGTCCGCGTCGGGCACGGCGGGGCCGAGTTCGGCCACGCTGGCGAGGCGCGTGTAATCCATCTCGGGGCGGCGCAGCAGGTCCAGCGCATTGGTCTCGCGGCTGACCGCGACGCCGAGCTGGCGCTCGATCGCGGCGCCCAGCGCATTGTTCGGCGCGGCCCACAGCGAGCGCAGGCGCTGCGTCTCCTGTTCCACCGCCTCGCGCTTGGCGCGCAGCGCATCGAAGCGTTCCTGCGGCACCACGCCCAGCGCGTGGCCGGTTTCGGTGAGGCGCAGGTCGGCGTTGTCCTCGCGCAGATGCAGCCGGTACTCGGCGCGCGAGGTGAACATGCGGTAGGGCTCGATCGTGCCGTTGCTGGTGAGATCGTCGATCAGCACGCCGATATAGGCCTCGTCGCGGCGCGGATACCACGGCGCCTTGCCCTGCGTGGACAGCGCGGCGTTGAGGCCGGCGATCAGGCCTTGCGCGCCGGCTTCCTCGTAGCCGGTGGTGCCGTTGATCTGGCCGGCGAAATACAGGCCCGGGATGCCCTTGGTTTCCAGCCAGGGCTGCAGGCCGCGCGGGTCGAAGTAGTCGTATTCGATCGCATAGCCGGGGCGGGTGATATGCGCGCGCTCGAAGCCCTTGATCGAATGCACCAGGGCGAGCTGCACGTCGTAGGGCAGGGAGGTGGAGATGCCGTTCGGATAGATCTCGAACGTATCCAGCCCCTCCGGCTCGATAAAGATCTGGTGCGAGGACTTCTCGGCGAAGCGCACCACCTTGTCCTCGATCGAGGGGCAGTAGCGCGGGCCCACGCCTTCGATCTGGCCGGTGTACAGCGGCGAGCGGTCGAGCGCGCCGCGGATGACTTCGTGCGTGCGCTCGCTGGTATGGGTGATCCAGCAGCTGACCTGGCGCGGATGCTCGGCGCGGGAGCCCAGGTAGGAGAACACCGGGGCGGGGTCGTCGCCGGGCTGTTCCTCCAGGCCGGTGAAATCGATGCTGCGCAGGTCGATGCGCGGCGGCGTGCCGGTCTTCAGGCGGTCGGCCGCCACCGGCAGCTCGCGCAGGCGCTGGGCCAGGGTGGTGGCCGGCGGATCGCCGGCGCGGCCGCCGGCGTACTGGGCCTGGCCGATGTGGATCTTGCCGGCGAGGAAGGTGCCGGCCGTCAGCACCACCGTGCGGGCGTTGAAGCGCAGGCCCATCTGGGTGACCACGCCGGTGACGCGGCCGCCTTCCAGGATCAGGTCGTCGACGGCCTGCTGGAACAGCTCCAGCCCGGGCTGGGTTTCCACCATCCGCCGGATCGCCGCCTTGTACAGCGCGCGGTCCGCCTGGCAGCGCGTGGCGCGCACGGCCGGACCCTTGGAGGCATTGAGCGTGCGCCACTGGATGCCGGCGCGGTCGGCGGCGCGGGCCATGGCGCCGCCCAGCGCGTCGATCTCCTTGACCAGGTGCCCCTTGCCGATGCCGCCGATGGCCGGGTTGCAGCTCATCTGGCCGATGGTCTCGATGTTGTGGCTGAGCAGCAGCGTGCGCGCGCCGGTGCGGGCCGCGGCGAGCGCGGCCTCGGTGCCGGCGTGGCCGCCGCCGACCACGATGACGTCGTAGGAAATCGGGTGAAGCATGCTGAAAGACCGCCTGCGGGGCCTGGACTGGAACGGATAGAGCGATATGGTAACCCGGTCAGTGCTTTAGCACGGCGCTCGGATTTCCTGGCATGGATCCTGCTTTTACCCTGACGCACTTTCACCGGGCAGACGTTGCGCGGAAACGCGCACAGAGATCGAACGGACAGGGGTTCGATCGCGTGCCGGGGAGAGGAAGCAAGACGGCGCCCAGTGGGCGCCGTCGTTTTTTCTGTGGCCGGGAGGCGTTAAGAAGCGTGGTCCGACCAGAATAAGATCTGGCGCCCGGCGGTCTCAGGAACAGGGGGAATCCAGGATGACCGTGTTGCCGGGCGCCAGAAACCGTGAATGCGGTAGGCGCAGGCGGCGCTGCCGCCTCGTCGTAGGGTCGATATTTACCCCTGCAGCGTGAACACGGGGTGACTAAAACGGAGATATGTGCCGGACTGCGGCAGCAGCTGACGTACTGCGTCATTTCGTGATCTGTATCCGGAAATTTCGTGATACGTATCCAGATGGTGCGTGATGCGTATCACATTGGTGGCACGCCGGTTGCTTCGCCTTCCCCGCCGTAGCGCTTCAAGGGGGCAAGGCCATGGATATCAGCATCGACTTCAAGGCGTTCTTTCCGCATCACGACCTGCTGATCGAACTCGGTCGCGTCGAGATGGCGATGGAACATCTGGAACACCGCGCCGAGACCGAGCGCCACTCGCTCCGTCCGCGCCTGGAATCGCGCATGCACCGCTTGCGCGACGAGCTGGCCCACCTCCTCGTCTGAAGCAGCCCGGCACGCCGGGCCGCCCCGCCTCGCTTATTCGTGCAGCATGCTCTGCACGATTTCCGCGAGGTTGCGCGACAGGCCGTCCCGCTCCGCCAGACCCGCAATCGCCTCCCGCGCCCGCGCGCGCCGCACCGGTTCCAGCCGGCGCCAGCCGTTGAGCACGGTGGCCAGCCGCGCGGCGATCTGCGGATTGAGCGCGTCCAGTTCGGCCAGCCGCTCCGCCAGCAGGCGATAGCCCGCACCGTCGGCGCGATGGAAGCCCGACGGATTGCCGCGCGCCCAGGCGCCAAACAGCGAGTTCACCCGGTTCGGATTCTTCAGCGTGAACGCGGCATCGCGCTCCAGCGCCCGCACCGCCGCCAGCGCCGGCTCGCCCGGCTGCAGGGTCTGCACGCTGAACCACTTGTCCAGCGCCAGCGGGTTGTCGGCATAGCGCTGGCGGAAATGCGCGAGCGCAGCCGTGGCCTGCGGCGCATCGGTGCGCACCAGCACCGACAGCGCGGCGAGGCGGTCGGTCATGCCGGGCGCCTGTTCGTACTGGCTGGCCGCCAAGGCCTGCGCGCGCGACGCATCCAGCAGGGCCAGCAGTTCGAGCAGGCGGCGCTTCAGGCGGCGCTGCGCCTGGCTCTCGGCATCGAGCCGATCATTCGTCGCCGCGGCCAGCGCCTGGTAGCGCGCCAGCATCGCTTCGGCGCCGAGCCGCTCGGCCAGCCGCCGCTGCAGCTGCTGGCGCGTGGCATGGATGCGTTCCGGATCCGCCTCGCGCTCACGCTCGGCCAGTTCCACCTCGCCCGGCGGCGTCATCAGCTCGGCCAGCAGCGCGGGATCGATACCGTCCTCGGCGAACAGCCCCGCCAACGCATCGCTCCACGCCTCCACCGCTTCACCGCCGCCATGCTCGCGCAGCGCTTCATAGGCGCAGGTGGCAAGCTGCTGCCCGGCCTGCCAGCGATTGAAGCCATCCGCGTCGTGGCGCAGCAGCAGCGCCAGGTCGGCGGCCGCGTCCATGCCTTCCAGAATCACCGGCGCCGAGAAGCCGCGCAGCAGCGAGGGCACCGGCGCGGCATCCATGTCCCGGAAAACGACCTGCTGCTCCGCCTTGTCGGCCACCACCACCAGCTCGGTCGCGCCGGCCTGCGCATGGCCATCGACATGCAGCGGCAGCATCTGTCCATCGCGCGCGAACAGCGCCAGCTTCACCGGAATCGGCAAGGTCCGTTTGTCAGCCTGCCCCGGCGTAGGCGGCGTGTGCTGCGCCAGCGTCAGCACGTACTCGCGCTTGGCAGCATCGTAGCGTCCGCTGGCGCGCAGCCGCGGCGTGCCCGCCTGCGCATACCAGGCCAGATACGGCGACAGATCGATACCGTTCGCCTCGCCCAGCGCACCGAGGAAATCCTCGATCGTCGCCGCCAACCCATCGTTGCGCGAGAAATACAGATCCATGCCGCGCCGGAATCCCTGCTCGCCCAGCCGCCCGGCAATCATGCGCACCAGCTCCGAGCCCTTCTCGTACACCGTCGCGGTATAGAAGTTGTTGATCTCGCTGTACTGCGCCGGCCGCACCGGATGCGCCAGCGGGCCGGCATCTTCCGGAAACTGCGCGCGCCGCAGCAGCGCCACATCCTCGATGCGCTTCAGCGCCGGCGAATTCATATCCGCGGAAAACTGCTGCTCGCGGAATACCGTCAGCCCTTCCTTCAACGACAACTGGAACCAGTCGCGGCAGGTGACGCGGTTGCCGCTCCAGTTATGGAAATACTCGTGCGCGACAACCGCCTCGACCGCGCGGTATTCGTCGTCGGTGGTGGAATCCGGATCGGCCAGCAGATACTTCGCGTTGAAGATATTGAGACCCTTGTTCTCCATCGCGCCCATATTGAAATCGTGCGTGGCGACGACGTGGAACACATCCAGGTCGTAATTGCGCCCATACGCCTGCTCGTCCCAGCGCATCGAGCGCTCCAGCGCATCCATCGCGTAATGGCAGCGCTCGATCACATTCGCCTCTGACCAGATCACCAGCTTTACCGCGCGCCCGTCGGCGGTGCGGTAATCGCGCTCGATCTTCTCCAAGCGTCCCGCCACGGCGGCAAACAGATAGCTCGGCTTCGGATGCGGATCGATAAAGCGCGCCCAGTGCCGCCCATCCTGCATATCGCCTGCACCGTCAGGATTGCCACCCGCCAGCAGCACCGGGAAGCGCGCCTTGTCCGCACGCAGCGTCACCGTGTAGCGGGCGAGCACGTCCGGCCGGTCGGGGAAAAAGGTGATATGGCGAAAGCCTTCCGCCTCGCACTGCGTGAGCAGGAAGCCGCTCTCGCGCGCACCGGACAGATACAGGCCTTCCAGCGCGGTATTGCGTGCCGGCCGTATGCGTACCCGCGTTTCCAGCACGCTGCCGTCGCGCGCGCCATCCACTTCCAGGTTGGCATCGGTCTGGCGATAGCGGCTGGCGTCCAGCGGCTGGCCGTCGAGTGCGATGGAGAGCAGTTCCAGTCCTTCGCCGTCCAGCAGCAGCGGTTCGTCCGGCGCGGCATCGCGGCGCAGGAACAGGCGGGACGACACCTCGGTGACGTCGATCGCCAGATCGAATTCCAGTTCGACGCGCTCCACCCGCCAGGCGGGCGCGCGGTAGTCGCTGAGGCGGATGGTCGGTGCGGAAAGCTGGTCGCGTGCACTCATAAGAAGGACATCGGCAGGCTGCGGAGACGGTTCAGGCTAACATGCGGCATTTTCGGGTCAGGACAAGCCGATGTCGGATCAGACCGCCTATCAAGCCGAACGGGCTCAGCTCGGGCCTCACGAGATCGTGCTGTTGGAAGATTTCGCCCGCGGCCGCCGCGTGCGCATCGCGCGACGCGGCGCCACTTTGATCGGCCTGGAACAGACCCTGGGCGCGGCCACGCTGGAGCTGGCCGACGGCTACCGCGACGCCGCCGAACTGGACAGCCGCCCCAGCTCGCGCTTCGCCATCATGGCGCCGTTCGCCAACCGCATCGACGACGCACGCTACAGCTTCGACGGCACCACCTACGATCTGCAACCGGGCGTGGCAGGCGCGCAACGCGCGGCACGGCATGGCTTCGTGCGCGGCGTGGACTTCGAACTGGCCTCGTTCGGCGCGGACGCACGGGGCGCACGCGCGGAATTCCGCACCTCGGCAATCCGCCCCGGCGTGCATCCGGGTTATCCGTTCGCGATCGACCTCAGCATCAGCTACGTGCTCGATGCCGGCGGCCTCACCCTGGAAGCCAGCATGCGCAACGTCGGCGAGCACGCCGCGCCGTGCTTCTTCGGCTGGCATCCGTACTTCCGCTTCGGCGACGCGCCGGCGGATGCGTGGGAGCTGCAGGTGCCCGCGCAGACCATCGTGCGCACCGATGCCGACTACATCCCGCTGCCCGGCGCCGCCGCGCACGTGCCGATGCAGGAAGATCCCGCGCTGGACTTCCGCCGCCCGCGCCTGATCGGCGCGCACGAGATCAACCACGCCTACGCGCAGTTGCGCCCGGACGAAGACGGCCGCGCGCGTACGCGGCTGCGCGACCCGGACAGCGGCCTGGGCCTGGCCGTGTGGCAGGAGTCCGGCGTCATGCTGGTCTTCACCGCCGACACCGTGACGCGCGACGTGCGCCGCTCGGTGGCGCTGGAGCCGATGGAAAGCTGGGCCGATGCTTTTAACCGGGCGGATTGCGCCGATGCGATCCGCCTCGAACCTGGAACCGAACGCCGCTTCCGCTGCGGCGTGGAGATCGAATTGCCATGAGTGCCTTGCCCGACCTCGACCAGATCCGCGATGCCGCTGCACGGATCGCCCCCTACGCCACGGTGACGCCGGTGCTGCGCAGCGCGCGGCTGGATGCGCTGGCCGGCGCGCAGCTGCATTTCAAATGCGAGAACCTGCAGCGCGGCGGCGCCTTCAAGTTCCGCGGCGCCTGCAATGCGGTGTGGTCGCTGGACGATGCGCAGGCCGCGCGCGGCGTGGTCACGCATTCCTCCGGCAATCACGGCAATGCGCTGGCCATGGCCGCCGCCACGCGCGGCATCCCGGCGCATGTGGTGGTGCCCGAGGGCGCCGTGCGCGCCAAGCTGGAAGCGATCGAACAGGCCGGCGCCGTGCTGCATCGCTGCGGCCCGACCCAGGCCGCGCGCGAGGCGATGTCCGCGGACGTGCAGCGCCAGACCGGCGCCGAGATGGTGCATCCCTATGCCGATGCGCGCGTGATGGCGGGGCAGGGCACGCTGGTGCTGGAGCTGCTGCATCAGGTGGAAGGCATCGATGCGCTGATCACGCCGGTGGGCGGCGGCGGGCTTGCATCGGGATGCGCGATCGCGGCGCACGGCTTGAATCCGCAGATCGCGATGTTCGGCGCGGAACCCGCGGGCGCCGACGACACCGCACGCTCGCTGGCGCGCGGCGCACGCATCGAATCGCTCCAGCCGGACACCATCTGCGATGGCCTGCGCGCGCTGATCGGCGAGCCGAACTTCGAGGCGCTGAGCACGCATCGCACGCAGGTGATCACCGTCAGCGACGCGGAAGTCATTGCCGCGATGCGGCTGCTGTGGCGCGAACTCAAGCTGGTGGTCGAAACCTCCAGCGCCACCGTGTTCGCCGCGGTGCTCAAGCAACCCGAGCATTTCGCCGGCCGCCGCGTCGGCCTGGTGCTGACCGGCGGCAACGTCGACCTCGACGCGCTGCCCTGGTAAACACGCGAAGGTCAGGCAGGTGAGCGGCCCAGACGCAGGCCGCTCACCGCCAGCAATCCCGACAGCACCAGGGCGATGCCAACCCACTCCATCGCCGTCGGCTGCTCATGCAGGATCGCCCATGCCAGCAGCACGCTGACGATGGGCACGCCCAGGCTGGACAAGCTCGCCACCGCGGTCGGCAGGCGCTGCAGCACCAGCAGCCACAATCCCCACGCCACGCTCGACGCCAGCACCACGCTGTAAGCCAGGCCGGCCACCAGCCCCCAGGTCCAGTCGATCGGCCGCTGCGGCACCAGCAGCGCCACCACGCATAAGCCCAGCGCGCCGAACAGCATCTGCCACGCGGTGAGGTTGAGCGGCGTCGGCCGATGCCGCTGGAACATGCGCTTGCTCAACACCGTGCCCATCGCCCAGGCCAGGCCCGCGCCGATCGCCAGCAGCGTGCTGCCGCCGCTGCCCAGGCCACGCCAGGGCTCGATGATGCACAGCAGGCCCAGCGCCGCGAGCGCGAGTCCGCTCCAATGCCGCGGCGTGGGTTTCTCGTGCAGCACCACCCAGGCCAGCAGCACTGCCCAGAACGGCATGGTGTAGGCGAGCAGCGCAACGCGTCCCGCGCCGCCTTCCACTAAAGCCCACTGCCCCAGGCCCTGGAACGCGGCGGTCTGGCACAAGCCGATCAACGCCGTCGGCAACAGCGGCGGTGGCCGCAGCGACTGGCGCATCGCCGCCAGCGCGGCGAACAGCACCAGCGCACCCAGCGTGTAGCGCAGCGCGGAGAACTGGAACGGCCCCGCATGCTGCAGCACCTGCTTCATCACGACCCAGCTGTAGGCCCAGATCAGGATGGTGACGAACATCGCGGCGATCGCGCCGCGTCGGGAAGCATTCGAAGACATGTGGCCTGCGCAATTTTTTTCGCCGCGCGCATGGCGTGGCGTCGGTGGAAAGAAGTCAGCAATGCGCAAGCTTAGCGATGGATCGGCGCGCGATGACGCGCTTGCGTGAAGATCGTGTGTAGAGCGCGCGCCGAGCCGATCATTGAAAGCGAGTCGCAATGCGAGTTTCTAGAAAGACATCACATTTTGCCCTGCTCGCATGTCCCATGTTGCCGTTCACAATTGAAACCAGCATCGACCACAGGGGGAAAGATGATCGAGCTGGAGATGCAGGTCCTTTCGGACCGCCGCGAAGGATTGCTGGTGGAACTCGGCCGTGTGGTAGTGGCCAACGGTTTCACCCTCGTGCGGCAACGTCTGGCCCAGGACAGCCGGGGAACCTGGCTGACCATGATCGTGCGCGGTCCCACCGACCGGCAGCTCGCGATGGAAGAAGCCCTCGCCACGCATAGCCGCGTGCTGAGCTTCGAAGCGGCTATCGCCGAAGGCCGCCCGCCGATCCCAAGCACCATGCATGCAGCGCCCGCACCTGGCCCGGCGCCGGTCGCCGCGCCCGCGCCGATGTCGTCCGCGCCCGGTGCCGGCCCCGATGTGCATCAAGTGGAAAGCACATTGCCGCAGCTTGCGCGCGACTATCCGAAGATCTATCCGTGGCTGCGCAATCTCGAACACGCGGTTGCCGCCGATGCGCGCGAAGCCTCGCTGCATCTGGCCGGCCGGCGCACCGGCGCATGGGTGTACAAGCGCGACTTCGCCATGGGCGCCAAGCTCAACCTGGTTGACGCGATCAAGCGCATCGCCGTGCCGGCGATGCGCGAACTGGCCACGGTGGACTGGCGCGAAGGCCAGCTGCTGATTCAGAACAGTCCCTTGTGCTCGCCGGGCAGCCAGTCCGGCTGCCGCTTTTTCAGCGGCTATCTCGAAGGCGTGCTCGGCGGCTCGATCGAGCCGCAGACCGTCTTCGTGCGCAACCTGTTCTGCCGCAGCCACGGCGCGGCCAGCTGCATTCTCGAAATCTCGCACTGAGGAACAGTAGCGGGCAGGGGGGAACGGGCGGCGCCCCGGACCCATGGCAGGCACCACCGGCGCGCAGGCGCCGGTATCAGGACGTTTCCACTTTCCACGTGACATCAGGAGAAATGCCATGGCTGCGCATCAGAGCTACAGCTGGGTTTTGGTGATCCTTTCGTATCTGATCTCGGTGCTCGGTTCGTATACCGCGCTGCAACTGGCGATGGGCATTCCGGCTGCGCAGAACAGCCGCCAGCGCAATGCCGCGATCCTCGCTGCCGGCGCGGCGATGGGCGTGGGTGCGATCTGGGCCATGCATTTCATCGCCATGCTGGCCTGCGACATGGGCATGCCGGTGACCTACGACCTCGCGCGCACCGCGCTGTCGGCGGTACTCGCTTTCGGCGCCTGCTCGCTGGGCCTGGCCATCGCCGGCAGCGGCAGCTTCAGCTGGCCCAAGCTGGTGGCCGCGGGCGTGTGCATGGGCCTGGGCGTGGCGGGCATGCACTATCTCGGTATGACGGCCGTGCTGCTGGGCGCGTTCATTACCTATGACGTGAGCATCGTGGCGCTGTCGGTGGCCATCGCCATCGTCGCTTCGATCGCCGCGCTGTGGCTGGCCTTCAACCTGCGCGGCATGGCGCAGATGGTCGGCAGCGCGCTGGTGATGGGCATCGCGGTGTGCGGCATGCACTACACCGGCATGGCCGCGGTGAACATGGACGACAACGGCGGCCAGCTTCCCGCCGGATACGCGGAAGGCCTGCGCGGCGACAACCTCGGCGTGAGCATCTTCGCCGTGGTGCTGGTGATGCTGGTGGTGGTGCTGGTGCTCAACCATATGCGCCAGCGGCGGCGCGAGGCGATCACCATCTGAGCGGCGGCGGCGGAGAACGGCACGCATTGCCGTTCTCCGTTCCGGCTATGCTGCGTTTCCTTTGCGGAGCGCCCCCATGGCCAAACCCATCACCCGCTGCAGCTGGGCCGACGGCAGCGAGATCGAGCGCGATTACCACGACGCCGAATGGGGCGTGCCGGAACACGACGACCGCGCGCTGTTCGAATGCCTGATCCTGGAAGGCGCGCAGGCCGGTTTGTCGTGGCGCACGGTGCTGGTCAAGCGCGAGCGCTATCGCGAAGTGTTCCATGGCTTCGATATCGCGCGCGTCGCCGCCATGAAGGATCGCGAGCTGGACAAGCTGATGCTGGATCCCGGCATCGTGCGCAACCGCCTGAAGATTTCCTCCACGCGCGGCAACGCGCAGGCGGCGCTGGAGTTGATCGATGCGGTGGGCAGCCTCGATGCGCACCTGTGGTCCTTCGTCGACGGCAAGCCGGTGAAGAATCGCTGGCGTGATCGCAGCGAGGTGCCGGCGAGCACGCCGGTGTCTGACCGTATGAGCAAGGATTTGAAGAAGCGTGGGTTTCGCTTTGTGGGTACGACCATCTGCTATGCGTTTATGCAGGCCACGGGGATGGTGGATGACCACATCGTGGCCTGCTTCCGCCATCGCGCTTCAAGCTAGTAGCGATGAGCCCCTCTCCCTCCGGTGACCCGAAGGTAGTCCCTGTGGGAGAGAGGGGTTGGGGTGAGGGGCCGGGGCTCGCCTCACCGCCCCATGCTCGTCATTCCGGCGCAGGCCGGAATCCAGTAGCGATAACGCCTGATTGTCGCGAAGAGCCCATTCATCGTCTTCGCGAAAATCCAGCACTGTCGCTACTGGATTCCGGCCTGCGCCGGAATGACGGGTGTCTTATCGGTTGCGGCGCGAATAAATCAGACTGCGACTAACTGCAACTGAGAGTTGCCTCTGCTAAGTTGCTTGGTGTTACCCGCGCTGTGTTTTTACGACGCGCTTCGCGGGTAACCATGGCAGCAATGCTGTGAGAGTCGCGGGCCAAGGGTGCTACTAACACCCCTGGCCCGCTAACCATCACCAACTTACTAGGAGTCGATCATGGCTAAGCCAGATCATACGGTACCCGCTCGCCCGCTGTTTCCCTCAGCGGCACACCCCCCGCCTTCCCGGGCCGTCCGACGACAATGCGGACGCGGTTGAAGAATCGCGGCGGAG
>Ga0207667_10001948_pt1 | contig 25866 bp, 22 predicted proteins | sample KBSCornC52_FD_184301 | JGI IMG/M metagenome (GOLD analysis project Ga0207667, IMG submission 184301) | Corn rhizosphere microbial communities from Kellogg Biological Station, Michigan, USA - KBS Corn C5-2 (SPAdes) (version 2) | ecosystem: Host-associated > Plants > Roots > Rhizosphere > Soil ...
GAATCGGTGGAGTGCATCGACGTGTTCGCAGGCAAGGGCATCGACAAGAGCAGCCGCAGCATGGCTGTCTCGATGGCGTTCCGCGCGCCGGACCGCACGCTTTCCTCTGAGGAAGTGGCCGCATCGGTGGAACAGGTGATCGCGCGCCTCGCGCAGACCTTGGGTGCTGAACTGCGCAGCCAGTAATAATGGAAGCAGCAATATGAACGAGCCTCCTTCGCTCACTCCGTCGAGCAGGATTTTTGTGGCGGGCCACCGCGGCCTGGCCGGGTCCGCCATCGTTCGACGCCTGGAGAAAAGCGGCTACCTCAATCTGATTCTTGCGACTCGCCCCGAGTTGGATCTGCGCGACCAAGCGGCTGTCTCGCGCTTTTTTGCCCGCCATCTGCCGGAGTTCGTATTCCTTTCGGCGGCGAAAGCGGGCGGCATCCTGGCGAATTCCACGCGTCCGGCGGAATTTCTCTACGACAATCTGGCGATTCAGACCAATGTCATACACGCGGCGTGGCAAAACCGCGTGCAGAAATTGGTGTTCCTGGGATCGTCGGCTGTTTATCCGCAACTCGCGGCGCAGCCGATGAAGGAAGAATATCTGCTAACAGGGCCGCTGGAACCGAGCAACGAAGCCTACGCCATCGCCAAAATTGCGGGAGTAAAGCTGGCCGCCGCATACCGCGAACAGTACGGGTTTCTGACCATCAGCCTGATGCCGAGCGACGTTTACGGACCGGGCGATAACTTCGATTTGGAAACGTCGCAAGTGCTGCCGGCGCTGATTCGCCGCTTCCACGAGGCCAAAATATGGAAATCGCCCTCGGTGACGTTGTGGGGCACGGGCACGCCGCGACGCGAATTTCTGCATGCGGACGATCTGGCCGCGGCCGCATGTTTCGTCATGGAAAACTATAGCGGCGGCAAGCCCTTGGGCAATCTGCTTAACGTGGGCACGGGTTCGGATTTGCCGATCGCCGAACTCGCGGAACTGGTCGCGCGCATCGTGGATTATCACGGGCAAATTCGTTTTGGTCCCACGCGGCCCGATGGCACGCCGCGCAAACTGCTGGATGTCTCGCGCATTCACTCGCTGGGCTGGCGCGCGCGAATTGCGCTCGAAGACGGGATCGCGTCGACGTACGATTGGTATTGCGCGAATGCTGCCCAGAGTGTGTCAGGATGAAGTTTCATGCCTAATGCCACCCGCCGGGAACGCCTCCTTCGCGTTCTGAAAACTGTGACTACGCAACCGCTCCCTGCCGATGACGAAGAATCATTGTTCGAGAGTGGTCTGCTGGATTCCTTCGCTCTGCCGGATTTGGTGAGCGCGCTAGAGCAGGAATTTTCCATTAAAGTGCCCGACCGCGATCTCAACCCCCGCAAGTTCGATTCGATAGCCCGCATCGACACGTACCTCCAAGACCACGCGAGTTGAGGAGGGACGCAATGCGCGCATTTCTCCACGGCTTCGGAATGCATGTGCCGGAGCGCGTGGTGACTAACGCAGAAATGGCCGCGCGCGTGGAGCGCACGGCGGACTGGATCGAAGGAGCCTGCGGCATTCGGGAGCGCCGCTGGGCACCGGCTGAAACCAGCGTGGCCGATCTGGCGATCGCGGCCGCACGGGATTGCCTGGCGCGCTTGGGCGTCGGGGCTTCCTCGCTGGGCCTCATCATCGTGGCCAGCGGCAGTGCACGGCCGGGATTCCCGGGTCCTGCGTCGGAAGTGGCTGTGCGATTGGGACTCGAAAGCACGCCGGCCATCGATGTGCCCATGGCCAGCGCGGGCGGGCTGTTCGGGATGGCGATGGCAGCGGAAATGGCCACGCATTTTGGAGATGTATTGGTGATTGGCGCGGAAAAAATGTCGGCGGTGATTGAAACCGGCGCGCTCGATCCCAATACCGCGATCCTTTTCGGCGATGGTGCAGGCGCAGTGCTGGTGAGTGCACGCCCGGGACCATGGGAGGTTCTCGACGCGGTGCTTCATAGTGACGGACAGTATCGCGACTCGCTGGCGTTCGATTGGTCCGCTCCACTGCGCATGAACGGGCTGTCGGTGATTTTGCAAGCCGCGCGCAAGCTGCCTTCGTCAATCGAAGAAGTATTGACGCGGCAGAAGGTGGCAGCCGCGGATGTCAGTGTGTTCCTGCTGCATCAGGCGAATCAGAATCTGTTGGTGCGGGTCGCCAAATCGCTAGGAATTCCCGTCGAGCGCGTCTATTCCAACGTTGCTCGCTACGGAAACACGTCGTCGGCATCGATGCTCATTGCGGCGGCTGAATGGTCGCAGGCGAATGCGGCGGGTCCAGTCGTGTTTTCCGCTTTCGGAGCCGGATTCCATTGGGGCGCGTTGCTGGCGCGCGGCGTTTAATCTTCGGCGGCCTTTGCACGCCGCTCGGGTGTGCTAGACTGCGCCACCAGGTTCGTGGCGCGCAACAGCGATTCAAACGTGCCAGCGTCGGTCCACCAGCCGTCGACAAACGAGTAGGTCATGCTGCCTTCGCGAATATAAGCGTTATTGACATCGGTGATTTCCAGTTCGCCGCGTCCGCTGGGTATCAGCTTTTTGACCTTTTCGAATACGCTGCCGTCGTACATATAAATGCCGGTGACCGCATAGTTGGATTTCGGCATCTTGGGCTTCTCTTCGATGCTCAGGATGCGGTCTCCTTCCATCTCGGCCACGCCGAAACGCTCGGCGTCGGGCACTTTCTTGAGTAAAATACGGGCTCCGCGCTCCTGCTTTTCGAATGCCTGGGCCATTTCCGCGATGGGTTTTTCCAGAATGTTATCGCCCAGGATCACGCAGATTTTGTCGCCGTCGGCAAAATGTTCAGCGAGCGCGAGGGCGTCCGCGATGCCGCCTTCGCCTTCCTGGTAAGCATAGTTCAGATGTTTGAGCCCAAATTCCTTGCCATTTGCGAGAAGACGCAAAAAATCTCCGGAGTTGCGGCCGCCGGTGACGAGCAAAATATCCTGGATCCCGGCGTCGACCAGCGTTTGGATAGGGTAATAGATCATCGGCTTGTCGTAGATCGGCAGCAGATGTTTGTTGGTGATCTTAGTAAGCGGGAACAGCCGGCTTCCGGTGCCTCCCGCCAATACGATACCTTTCATGTGGTTGCTTCCTCCCCTAACGGGTCTTGGCCTTCACAGTAACACTCGCGCCGTGGATTTCCTGAAGGCTCCATACGCGCACAGGATCGCGCCGCCGCGAGACGATTGCTTCGACCGAGGCGCGCGCGCCGCTCATTGTGGTAATGCACGGGATCCGATGGGTCACCGCATTTTTGCGAATCGCCTTTTCATCGCTGAAGGCGTGCGCCCCACTGGTAGCGGTGTAAATGATCAGGTCAATCGAACCGGCTTTCAAAAGGTCCACCGCATTGGGACGGCCTTCGTTCACCTTGAACACGGTCTTCGAGGGCACTCCGGAAGCCCGGATCGCTTCGGCGGTGCCGCGCGTGGCGGTCACTTCAAAACCCAGCTCGTGAAAGCGCTTGGCCAGCGCGATGGCGACCGGTTTATCGCGATCGTTAACGCTGATAAACACGCGGCCTTTGTCGGGCAGCGGCGTTCCCGCGCTTAATTGAGCCTTGGCAAACGCTTCGCCGAAGTTCTCTCCCACGCCCATCACTTCGCCGGTGGAGCGCATCTCGGGGCCAAGTGTGGGGTCTACTCCGGGGAACTTATTGAACGGGAACACGGGTGATTTCACGAAATACTGCGGGACTGTGAGGACGCCTGTGGCATCCGTGAACTCAGCGATGGTTTTGCCGAGCATCACGCCGACGGCGATTTTCGGGAGAGCCACGCCGGTGGCCTTGCTCACATAAGGTACGGTGCGCGATGCACGCGGGTTAACTTCGAGCACGTAGACTTTCCCATCCTTCACGGCGTACTGTACGTTCATCAGACCGATAACGGTGAGCGCGCGGGCCAGTTTCTCGGTATAGACCTTGATGGTCTCGAGCGTCTCCGGTGCGAGCGAAGTAGGCGGCAGCACGCAACTGGAATCGCCTGAGTGCACGCCGGCCTCCTCGATGTGCTCCATGATGCCGGCGATGAGAACGGCGCCGGTGGTATCGGCGATCGCATCCACGTCTACTTCAGTAGCGTCTTCGAGAAAGCGGTCGATCAGAACCGGACGGCTTTGCGAGAACGAAACCGCCTCCTGCATATAACGGCGGACGGTATCTTCATCGTAGGCGATGACCATGGCGCGGCCGCCCAGCACGTAGCTCGGTCGCACCAACACCGGGAAGCCGATCGAGCGAGCCACCGCACAGGCCTCTTCTGCGGTGGTTGCGGAACCGTTCGCTGGTGAGGGAATCTTCAAGTCATCGAGCAGCTTGCCAAACAGCTTGCGGTCTTCAGCGAGATCGATATTCGTGGGATCGGTGCCAATGATTGGAATGCCAGCGGCCTTGAGCGGCAGAGCCAGCGTGAGCGGCGTTTGTCCGCCGAACTGAACAATCACGCCATCCGGTTTCTCGGTATCGCAAATATTCAACACTTCTTCGAGCGTGAGCGGCTCGAAGTAGAGACGGTCGCTGGTGTCGTAGTCGGTCGAGACGGTCTCCGGGTTGCAGTTGACCATAATCGATTCGATGCCAAATTCCTGCAGCGCGAAAGATGCGTGGCAGCAGCAGTAGTCGAACTCGATGCCTTGCCCGATGCGGTTGGGCCCGCTCCCCAGGATCATCACTTTTTTACGCGACGACACGTTGGCCTCACACTCGGACTCGTAGCTCGAATAGAGGTACGGCGTGAAGCTCTCAAACTCCGCGGCGCAGGTATCCACGCGATTGAACACGGCTGTGACGCCGAGCTCCTTGCGGCGCGCCCGCACTTCGAGTGGGGTGACGCCCCAAGCGCGAGCCAGGAAGCTATCGGATACACCGTCACGTTTGGCCAGCAGCAATTGCTCTCGCGTCGCCGCCGCGAACGATCCCTTGGCCAATTCTTTTTCGAGATCCACCATCTCGCGTACCTGGCGCAGGAACCAGGGATCGATGGAGGTCAGCTCGTGTACCTGAGCTTCCGTGTACCCGTGCTCAAAAGCGAAGCGAATGTAGCGAAGGCGATCCGGGTTAGGTGTGATCAGACGGGCTTCGATCAGATGTTCGTGATAAACGGTGGCGCCGTCGGCCTTGCCGGTTTCGAGGCTCCGCATGCCTTTGCCCAGCGCCTGCTTGAACGTGCGGCCGATGGCCATCACCTCGCCCACGCTCTTCATCTGGGTGCCGAGCACCGGTTCAGCGCCCGGGAATTTCTCAAACTGCCAGCGCGGAATTTTCGCGACCACGTAGTCGATGGTGGGTTCGAAACACGCCGGCGTCAAACGCGTGATGTCGTTCTTGATTTCGTCCAAGCGATAGCCCACGGCGAGTTTGGCGGCGATCTTGGCGATAGGGAATCCCGTGGCTTTGGACGCCAGCGCCGAGCTGCGCGACACGCGCGGATTCATCTCGACGATCACCATGCGCCCGGTTTTGGGGTCGATGGCGAACTGCACGTTGGAGCCGCCGGTATCGACGCCGATCTCCCGCAGGCAGGCGAGCGCAGCGTCGCGCATCATCTGATATTCGCGGTCAGTGAGCGTCTGTGCAGGGGCGACCGTGATGGAATCGCCGGTATGCACGCCCATGGGGTCGAAGTTCTCGATGGAGCAGACGATGATGGCGTTGTCCGCCTGATCGCGCATTACTTCGAGCTCGAATTCCTTCCAGCCGAGCACGCTCTCTTCAACCAGCACTTCATGCACCGGCGAGAGGTCGATGCCGCGCTCGAGGATTTCTTCCGCTTCCTCGCGGTTATAGGCGATGCCGCCGCCCGCGCCGCCCATGGTAAAGCTCGGCCGCAGGATCACCGGGTACCCGATGCGCGCGGCGTATTCCAAACCTTTCTCGATCGAATTCACCAACTGCGATTGCGGCAGTTCGAGGCCGATCTTCTTCATTGCGTCTTTGAAGAGCAGCCGGTCTTCGGCCTTCTTAATGGAACCGATCTTCGCGCCGATCAGCTCGACGCCGTATTTATCCAGCACGCCGGCCTCGGCCAGCGCCACCGCTAGATTCAAGCCAGTCTGCCCGCCGACGGTTGAAAGCAGCGCATCGGGGCGCTCGCGGCGGATCACTTCCGTGGCGTACTCGACGCTGAGCGGTTCCACATAGGTACGGTCGGCAAGGTCCGGATCCGTCATGATCGTGGCGGGATTCGAATTGATCAGCACCACTTCGAAGCCATCGGCCTTGAGCGCCTTGCACGCCTGCGCGCCGGAGTAATCGAATTCGCAGGCCTGTCCGATGATGATCGGACCGCTGCCTACGATCAGAATGCGATGAATATCTTTGCGGCGCGGCATTACTGTTGATCCATTAGTTTGACGAAATCGTCAAACAGGTAGTGGGAATCGTGGGGGCCGGGCGCGGCCTCCGGATGATATTGCACGCAGAAGACCGGATGGCTGCGGTGGCGGAAGCCTTCGAGGGTCTGATCATTCAAGTTCATGTGGGTGATTTCGAGCTCGTTGAGATTCAGCGAATCCGCGTCCACGGCGAATCCATGGTTGTGCGAAGTAATTTCCACTCTGTTCGTGATCTGATTCAGCACCGGATGATTCGCGCCGCGGTGGCCGAACTTGAGCTTATAGGTCTTGCCGCCCAGCGCAAGCCCCAGGATCTGGTGACCGAGGCAGATGCCGAAAATCGGCGTTTTCCCCACGAGCTTTCGGATCTGCTGAGCCTGATAGTCGAGCGGCTCGGGATCGCCGGGCCCGTTCGAAAGAAACACACCATCGGGTTTCAAGGCCAGAACATCTTCGGCGGTTGTGCCCGCGGGAACCACCGTGACGCGGCAGCCGGAATGCACCAGTCGGCGCAAGATGTTGCGCTTGATGCCAAAATCGTAGGCGACCACATGATGGCGGATGCCGGCGTCGGCGCCCTCACGGTCCGACGGCGAGGCGCGGACGATGCCGTGGTTCCAATCGTAACTTTGCGCGGTCGAAACGCGCGTCGCGAGATCGAGTCCCACCATCGAAGGAGCGTTGCGGGCGCGCTCGACTAACACTTGAGAATCCGGTTTGGCGTCTGATCCGGCCCATAGCACTCCGCGCATCACGCCGCGCGAGCGCAAATGGCGCACCAGGCGGCGGGTATCGATTTCTGAAATCACCGGCACGCCGCTATTGGTGAGAAATTGCTGCGCGGTTTCGTCCGCCCGCCAGTTGCTCGAAAGCGGAGAGAATTCGCGCACGACCAACCCTTCAATGTGTGGCTTGGCGGATTCATTGTCGCCATCGTTCGAGCCGTAGTTGCCGATCTGCGGATAGGTGAGAACCACGATCTGGCCGGAATAGGACGGGTCGGTGAAGACTTCCTGATAGCCCGTGATGGCGGTATTGAAAACCACCTCACCGGTCCGCTCGACGGGCGCACCAAAACTACTGCCCTCGAAGACCGTTCCGTCTTCCAAGGCGAGGACTGCTGGGTTCAATTGGGCTTATTCCTCCAGATTCGGGGGTAACTTCTATTTGACCACATTGAGGCGGGGGTCCGCAGCATAAAGCGTCTACTGCTTCGGTTTGCTTCAAATCCGGTTGGTCATACGCTCGCTTTCACCCTGTACACTGGTAGCATCCCCGTCCGATGATTACTGAGGTCGCCACAGTCACATTCGATGCATTGGAACTCGACTGCGGAATCACGCTTGCGCCGGTGGATTGCGCCTACGAAACCTACGGGACGCTGAACGCGGCCAAGAGCAACGCCATCCTGGTCACGCATGCTTTTTCGGGCGATGCGCATGCCGCGGGCGAGGGCGGCTGGTGGTCCAACATGATCGGCCCCGGCAAGGGCTTTGACACCGATCAATACTTTGTGATCTGCGCTAACGTACTGGGCGGCTGCAAGGGGACCACGGGGCCAGGGTCCGTGAATCCAGCCACCGGATGTCCTTGGGGCATGGCGTTTCCGTTGATCACTGTCGCCGATATGGTGCGCCTGCAAAAGAAGCTGATCGACCATCTTGGCATTCGGCGGCTGCTGGCAGTGGCGGGCGGCTCCATGGGGGGGATGCAGGCACTGGAGTGGGCGGTCGCCTATCCGGATCACGTACTGGCCGTGCTGCCGATCGCCACCACGGCGCGTCACAGCGCGCAGCAGATTGCTTTCAATGAGGTCGGACGGCAGGCCATCATGGCCGATCCTGACTGGAACAACGGAGATTATTATGACCGGCGTCCTCCGGCGCGTGGATTGGCGGTGGCGCGCATGGTCGGGCATATCACTTATATGAGCGATGAGAGCATGCGCGAGAAGTTTGGGCGGCGCCTGCGTTCATCCGACGAATTTGAAGTGGAGAGCTATCTGAAGTATCGCGGCTACAAGTTCGTCGACCGCTTCGATGCGAATTCGTACATTTACATTACGCGCGCCATGGACGCTTACGACCTGACCCAGCACGGATCGCTTCCCTCGCTGTTCGAAAACATTGCGACGCGTTTTCTAGTGATCAGTTTCACGTCGGACTGGCTGTACCCCAGCTATCAATCGCTTGAAATCGTCAGTGCGCTGCGCAGCCGCAACTGCGACGTGGCTTACGTGAATCTGGCGGCGGTGTATGGGCATGATTCCTTTCTGGTGGAAGTGAAAGAGCAAACCGAGATCGTCCGCGGGTTTCTGGCGAGTACCTTCCGGGAGGGCGCCGTTGGGGGTTCGTGAAATCTACGGACGCAGCGACTACGCCATCATCGGCGAGCTGATCGAGCCCGGCACGCGCGTGCTCGATTTAGGCTGCGGCGAAGGCTTGCTGCTGGCCTGGCTCAAGGAAAATAAGCAGGTGAACGCGCGGGGTGTCGAGATGGTCGGCGCAAGCGTGCAGAAGGCAATCGCGCGCGGAGTTTCGGTGTATCAGGGCAATCTCGAATCGGCGCTCGAAGATTATCCCGACGGCGCGTTCGATTATGTGATCCTCAGCCAGACTCTCCAGGAAACCCGTAACCCGCTAAAAGTGTTGCAGAGCATGCTGCGCATCGGCCGCCATGCCATTGTGGCATTCCCCAATTTCGGACATTGGAGCGTGCGCTGGTCGCATCTGTGGACCGGCGGCGCTCCCAAGACCGAGCTTTTCCCGCACGAATGGTACGATTCGCCCAACATCCACTTCCTCACAGTGTTCGATTTCGAATCACTGGCGCAGAAGCAGCGCTGGAAAATTGAGCGCAGCATGTTCCTCGCCGGCGGACGCCAGGTGAAGATGTTTCCGAACGTGACGGCCGAGGTCGCGGTGTTCCTGTTTTCGGCGTCCGCATGACCTTCACGGGAGACGCCGGCAAACGTCTGGATCATTTCCTGCAGGAGCGTCTGCCGCAGTTCAGCCGCTCGCGCCTGCAAAGCTGGATCAAGGAAGGACGGGTACTGGTCAACGGATCTGCTGCCAAGGCGTCCCTGATGCTTCATGGCGGCGAGGACCTGGAAGTATCGCCCGCGGATGAAGCGCCGCTGCTCGCCGCGCCCGAGGACTTGCCGCTCGAAATCTTGTACCAAGACGCCGCGGTGATCGCGATCAACAAACCTGCGGGACTGGTGGTGCACGCGGGCGCAGGTGCCGAATCGGGTACGCTGGTGAACCGCCTGGTGCATCACTTCGCGACTCTTTCGCAGGTGGGCGGCGATTTGCGGCCGGGCATCGTGCATCGCCTGGACAAGGGCACCAGCGGCGTTCTGCTGGTGGCTCGCAACGACGCCGCGCATCGTGCGCTCGCGGCTCAGTTCGCGGGCCGCACGGTGGAGAAAACTTATCTGGCGCTGGTGCATGGAAAGGTGCGCGACGAGCAGGGACGCGTAACGTCGCCTATCGCCCGCGATCCCATCCGCCGCATCCGCATGACGGCAAAGTTGGCGACGGGCCGTTCCGCGCTAACCGAATATCGAGTGCTTTCGCGATTCGAGAAATATACCTACCTGGAGGTGCGGATCGGCACCGGTCGCACGCACCAGATCCGGGTACACTTATCGAGCCTGGGACATCCGGTAGCGGGCGATAAGCTGTACGGCGCGCCGCCGGCCGGAAGAGTCTTCCTGCACGCATGGCGGATCGTGTTCACCAGTCCCGCGAGCGGCCAGCGCGTTACGGTGGAGGCACCCTTTCCCGCTGAACTCAGCGAATGGCTGGCGAGTCTATAATTGAGAGTGCTCACATGAAGTACCTTCTGGCAACCACGTTCTGCCTGGCGCTCGTCTCCTCGAACGCGCAGGTTCCGCCCAAGCAAACTCCGGCCGAGGACGACCCAGCGGCCCGCATCACGCTCGATGTCACTCGCGTGAGCATGCTGTTCACGGTGTCCGACAAGAAGGGCCGTTTTGTCACGGATCTCAATAAAGAAGAATTCGAAATTCTGGAAGCCAAGAAACCCCAAAGCATCCTGGAATTTACATCCGAAAGCGACCTGCCGCTGCGCATCGGCATTCTGATCGATACCAGCAACAGCATTCGGGACCGCTTCCGCTTCCAGCAGGACGCCGCTACCGATTTCGTCAATGCGGTGCTGCGTCCGCGCGAGGATAAAGCCATGGTGGTCAGCTTCGACAGCAGCGCGGAGCTGGTATCCGACCTGACGGATTCAACCGAGCAACTCTCCAAGGCCATCCACAACTTGCGCCCCGGCGGAGGAACGGCGCTTTACGACGCCATCTATTTCGCCTGCAAGGAAAAATTGATGGGTGATCAGCCGCGCGATAAATTTCGCCGCGCGATTGTGATGCTGAGCGACGGCGAGGACAACGATAGCCGCTATTCGCGCGAGCAGGCGCTCGAAATGGCGCACAAAGCCGACGTGGTGATTTACAGCATCTCCACCAACATCTCACGCATTCCGACCGATGGCGATAAAGTCCTGCGCTACTTCGCGGAGGAGACCGGAGGCTTGGCCTTCTTCCCGTTCAAATCGCAGGATTTGGCGCAGTCCTTCGAAAACATTGCAAATGAGCTCCGCCATCAATACAACCTGTTGTTCCGTCCGGAGCCGCTCAAAGCCGATGGACTGTTCCACCCGGTCAGCATCCGCGTAAAGGGCCGTAAAGACTTGGTGGTGCGTGCGCGCCACGGTTATTACGCGCCTAAGCTCTGAGTATTCTTAAACCGGCCCCATGAGAATTCTGATCCACTGGTTCATTACCGCGGTTGCGCTGGTAGTGGCCGCGTGGCTGGTACCCGGCATACGCGTGGAGCGTGAGGCCTGGACGGTGTTTGCCGGGATGGCGATCATCTTAGGACTGGTCAACGCAATCGTGCGGCCCCTGCTGGCGTTCCTCTCATGCCCGCTGATCGTGCTGACGCTGGGGCTGTTTGTCCTGGTGATTAACGGCATCACGCTGTGGCTGGCCGCGGCCATCGCGGTCCGCTGGTTCCACGTAGGGTTTTACGTTGATGGATTCTTGCCGGCGTTTTTGGGCGCGCTGATCGTGAGCATCGTGTCGGTGATTCTCACGGCGATTCTCACACCTAAGCGCGTAGACCCACGATAGGCTGTATCGCGCGCGATCAGAAGATCAGTTTCAAGCCGAATTGGATCTGCCGGGACGTGGTCGCCGTGGCAGTGATCAATCCCGCCGACGAATTCACGATGCCGCTCGAGAATACCGTGGCATTGGGCGTTGCGTAGTTAGCGTGGTTGAGCAGATTGAAGGCTTCAGCGCGGAACTGCAGGTTGATTCTTTCGCTGATCGGGATGCCTTTAAACACCGATAGGTCAACGGTAGCTAAACCCGGTCCTTGATACACGCCGCGTCCCAGATTCCCCCACGTGCCGAAAGCCGGAAGAAGGAAGGCGGCGGGGTTGAACCACCGATTCGGATTGCCGGTGACGACGGGTCCGGTGAATGTTGGATTCAGATTGGGGCGATCGGGGTTGCGCGTATCGCCATCACCCGAGCGGTTGGAACCTACCTGCGGCGTAAAGGGGAAGCCGCTCAACAAAGTGGTGATCGCATTCAATTGCCATCCGCCCACAATGCGATTCCCCACGGACCCCGCGCCCGACATCCAGCGCTGACCCTTGCCAAAGGGCAGCTCATAATGCGCCGATATGCTGGCCTGATGAGTGACGTTTAAGGCCGAAGGACCCCAGTCCCGGCTCACATTGTTGCGATCCATAATCATCTGCGCCTGGTTGTTGGCTTGCGCTCCGGTAAGCCCGGAATTCATGTCCAGATTTTTGGACCAAGTGTAGTTGGCCCGTAGCTGGAAGCCGCGGCTCAGACGCCGGACGACATCGGTCTGCAATCCGTTATAGCGGCTGTTGCCCTCGGTGTACCAAAAGAAACCGGCGCCTACCGAAGGGTTCGGGCGTGTGCCGACGGGAATATACTGCGCGCCTTGCAGCACATGGCTTTGGCTGGAGACCGCGGCAGGGGCTCCACTGGTGGCCGCTCCGCCGGCCGTGCAGCCTGCGGCATTCGCACAGATCGCCGCGGGGATGGTGTTGGGGTCCAGGCTAATCAGGCCGTGGGTTGAAAACGATCCCACGTACGCAACGCGCAAGACGGTATTGGCACTGAGGTGCTGTTCGACGGTGAAGTTCCACTCCTGAACGGTGGGAGTCTTTGCGTTGGGCTGGATGCCTTGTGGCGCGAAAATGGAGCAGCCGGACACCGGCACATTGGGTCCGCCGGTGCAGGAGGCCGGAGGCTGCACGCCCGGAGTAATCGGAGCAATTTTAGAAAGCGCTCCACTAAACTGTGCCGAGCCGTTATACGGAGGCAGAGAATTCAGCAGGAAGGCGAGGTTGTCGATCAGCGAATAATAGGTTCCGAACCCGGCGCGAACGGCGGTGTTTCCGTTCCCAAACGGATCCCATGCGAGCGCGATTCTGGGGCCAAAGAGCTTCTTTGCGTTGTTCGTACTGTAAACGGAGTTTCCCACCACCGGATTGGTCTGAAGCACTCCATTGGCGTCGGTAACATAATTGGCAGCGCGGCCGGACGCTTCGTTCCAACCGTCCGTGAACTCGTGGCGGATGCCCGCGCGAAGGGTTAAATTGGGCCGCAGTTTGATGGCATCTTCGAAGTACCAGGCTCCGAACCAGCTTCGCCAGCCCAGCGGGGTGGGGTTGGGAAGAACCTGAAAAGTGCTGGTGGTGCCCTGCAGAAAAGTGGTCAAGCTGGCGAAATTCGCCAGTCCAATACGGCGGGAGCCCGTGTCTTCGTTGTCGCGAACGCGCTGGAACCAGACGCCGAAACTGATCTGATGTCTGCCCTTCACCATTTGAACGCTGTCGGCAAACGTAAACAGATTGCGCGCGTTGGAAACGCCGGCTGCGTTGTTGGGACCGGCAGAGGTGATGGCGGCAATCCCGGTAGTCGTAGTGCCGCCTCCAATGATGATGCCTCCTGGGCCGGCTCCAGTGACGAAATCGAGGCTGGGCGAGAACGACGTGAAGGTAGAGGAATCGAAAACGAAACGGGCGCGCGAGAATCCCGCCGTGAAGTTATTCAGAATGGATGGGGAGAAAATATGGGTTTCCTGCAGACTGGCAACCTGGCTGCGAAGCGCCACGGCGGACCCAAACAGCGGATCCGACTGCGGGATGATACTGTTGCCATCGTCGATCGTGTAGGAGCCGGTAATGGTATCGCGGTCACTAAGAATGTAATCCGAGCGCAGCGTACCGAAGTTCTCCTGGATGCTTTGCCGGGGATTGTAGAACGCCTTCGCGGTTCCGCTGGGTAGAGTGGTGCCCGGCACAAACAGCTCGGGACCATTGGCAACTGGCCAGTACGACATGTAATTGAGCATGTTTGAATTGAGATTGGGAACCTTGGTGTAAACCCCGGCGGCATTCGGCACGAATCCGTTACGCGCCTGGCTGTCGGGGACGACACTCACGTTGGTGACCGCCAAACGCTGCTGGAAGCCTTCGTAGTTCCCGAATACGAACAGACGATCTTTCTTGATCGGGCCGCCGAGTGCGCCGCCGAACTGGTTTCGGCGGAAAGCGGGAACAAACCCCTGGTCAAACGTATTACGGGCATCGAGCGCGCTGTTACGAAGAAATTCAAAGAGCGACCCATGCAACTGATTGGTTCCCGATTGTGTTACCACCGTCACTTGCGCTCCCGCTCGCTTGCCGTACTCCGCCGAATATGTGTCCGAGAGGACGTTGAATTCGCGTACCGCGTCGATGCCCAGCAGCTCGCCGCTCACCCCGCCGGGCGTCACGGAAAGTTGGCTGGAGCCGGTGTATTCGACGCCATTGAGCAGGAATATGTTGTCCAACGGCCGCCGGCCAGAAACCGAAAACGTATTTCCCATGCTGGTGATGGTATTGGGACTCTTCAAGCCGTAACTGATGGCCCCGGGATTCAGCGCAATGAGGTTGTCGAAGCTGCGTCCGTTGAGCGGCAGATCCTTTATTTCACGCTCGCCCACCACTCCGGAAACCGAAGAAGTAGTGGTATTCACCACCGGCGTCTCCGCGACGACGGTTATCTGTTGTACCAGTTCACCGACTTCCAGCCCCAGGTTTACGACCGCTTCCTGACCCACTTCCAGGTTGATGCCGCTTCGGACCGCCGTCTTAAAGCCGGTCTTTTCGGCTTTCAACTCTTGCCGCCCCACGGGCAGTGAGAGAACCCGGTAGTTGCCGTTGGTGTCTGTAGTTACCGACCGCGTGGCGCCGGTTTCGACGCTCTTCACCGTAATGGTTACGCCCCCGACAGCGGAGCCGCTGGCGTCTTCGACCCGGCCGGAAATAGCGGCGGTCACCTGAGCGCTCAGTATCCCCGGGAGCAACAGCAGAACTCCCAGTAACAAATACTTTCTTTCCCTCATCCTCATGCGCCCCCTATGGACATAAAGTATATATAGTGACACGCCAGACAGGTGAATTGCAGCGCTGAATGGCAGAGTTGGACGGGCGAATCCGCAAGATCAGGATGCGCCTTCCGGTATTGACCTCGCTCACCCGCCGCGATACCATAAGACCCGATTTCCCACGAGAGGCAATACGCATGAGACTGGTTCCATTTTCGCTGCTGCTGGCGCTGCCTGTTGTCCTGCTGGCGCAGCACGCTTACACCCCGGCTGACATTGAAGAAGGCGGGAGGCTGTTTCGCACGAATTGCGTTCTGTGCCACGGCCCTGAAGGCGACCAGGTGCCCGGGATCGATCTCGGTCATGGACGGTTCCGCCAGACCTACTCGGAGGCGGCCTTAGTCAAGATTATTCAAAATGGCATCCCCGGTACAGCTATGCCGCCGCATAACCTGGAGGATTATCGCGCTGAAATCATCCTGGCATATCTGCACTCCATCGCTACCAGCGGGCGGGCTGTAACCGGCAATGGCAACGCAGCAAGCGGCAAGGGCATCTTTGAGGGCAAGGGAAATTGCACGAGTTGCCACCGCGTGAACGGCGCCGGGTCGCGCGTCGGACCAGACTTGAGTGACATCGGCGCCCTGCGACGCACCGCCGAAATCGAGCAATCGATACTCGATCCCAACGCCGAAGTGCTGTCGCAAAACCGCTTTTACCGGGTGGTTACGAAACAGGGTGAAACCATCACTGGCCGCCTGCTGAACCTGGATTCGTTTAACATCCTGATGCTCGATTCCAAGGAGCGTCTGCTTTCCCTGCAGCGCTCCAACCTGCGCGAAGCGGACTTTCTGAAGGATTCACCCATGCCTTCCTACCGCGGCAAACTCAGCACGCAGGAACTGGCGGACGTGGTGGCTTACCTGAATTCTTTGAAAGGTCTTTGACGAAATGGTTACGACCGCAATGATTACGACAATGACGCGACGCTTAATAATTCTTTTATCGATTGCCGGAAGCCTTTCGGCCCAGGTGACCTTTGACCGCCTGGTAAACGCAGCAAAGGAGCCGCAGAACTGGCTCACCTACTCCGGCAATCTGATGAGCCAGCGCTATAGCCCGCTCGATCAAGTCACGCCGCAGAATGTCAAGAACCTGGAGCTGAAGTGGCTTTTCCAGGCGCGCTCGCTCGAAAAGTTCGAAGCCACGCCGCTGGTGGTCGATGGCGTCATGTACACCGTGCAAGCGCCCAACGACGTGGTTGCGCTCGACCCGGTGACTGGGCGCGTTTTCTGGATTTACTCGTACGCACCGTCTCCGTTGTCGCGCCCGTGCTGCGGCCGAATCAATCGCGGCGTCGCGGTTGCCGGAGACACGTTGTTCATGGGGACCATCGACGCTCATCTGGTCGCCATCGACGCCAAGAACGGGAAGCCGCTGTGGAACACCACCGTGGCCAAGGCGGAGAGCGGCTATGCGCTCACGCACGCTCCGCTCATCGTGAAAGACAAAGTGATCGTCGGCGTAGCGGGCGGCGAGTTCGGCATCCGCGGCTTCATCGCGGCCTACGACGTGAAGACCGGCAAGGAAGCCTGGCGCTTTAACACGATCCCCGGCCCCGGCGAAGCCGGTCATGAAACCTGGAAAGGTGATTCCTGGAAAACCGGCGGCGCATCGGTGTGGGTGACCGGTTCCTATGATCCCGATCTCAACCTCACGTACTGGGGAATCGGCAACGCGGGTCCGGACTACGACGGCGACGTTCGCGTGGGCGACAATCTCTACTCGAGTTCGGTGGTAGCGCTCGACGCCGATACCGGCAAGCTTAAGTGGCATTATCAGTTCTCGCCGCACGACCAGTTTGATTACGATTCCGTGCAGGTTCCGGTACTTGCCGACATCACCTGGCAGGGCAGCTTGCGAAAAGTGATGCTCTGGGCCAACCGCAACGGGTTCTTTTACGTGCTGGACCGGGCCACCGGAAAGTTTCTGCTGGGCAAGCCCTTTGTCGAAGTGAACTGGGCTAGTGGATTCGATGAAACCGGGCGCCCGATGCGCGTCCCGGGTAAAGTGCCCTCGCCCGAGGGGACTGTGATTTTCCCTGGCAATCAGGGCGGCACTAACTGGTATTCGCCGTCGTTCAGTCCGCGTACCGGATTGTTCTACATCCCCTCCTGGGTGAATTATTCGTCGATCTATCTAAGCGGCAAGCAGGAGTACACCGAAGGAAATCGTTATCTCGGGGTCTCGCCGCGCTCCGTCATCGGAGGCATGTTCGCTGCTCGCGTCAATACGCGCAAGGAAGACGAAGGCTACGGAGCCATCCGCGCCATCGACCCCATGACTGGCGACCGGAAATGGGAGTTCAAGATGAACGACGTCACCGACGCCGGCGTCATGAGCACGGGCTCCGATCTGGTATTTTCCGGCGGCCGCGAAGGCTACTTTTATGCCCTCAACGCACGCAACGGGGAGCTGCTGTGGAAGACCAGCGTGGGCGGCGGCGTTGCCTCCGGACCAATGAGCTACTCGATCGGCGGCAAGCAATATATTGCCATCTCCGCCGGCAATTCGCTATTTGTTTACGGGCTGCGCGAGTAAGCCGGCGCAGCGGGTTTGAACGGCCGGTGTGGTAGCATCGTCAAAGATAAGGTTTGGGGCCACTCAGCGCCGGTGCTCACAGGCACCAGTAACGGTATGGAGAGTTGCCGGCTCTAAGTTCATGATCCAGTGTATTACCTACTTCAAAAGGCCGAGCCTCGAAAACTCTGACCTCCTGGGATCGAATTCGCCCTTGCGTGGACGACGGCCGGGCGATTCCCGCGTCCTGCGGGCAACTGGGACTCTTTTGTTGGTCGTGATGGCAATGGCTGCGACCGTTTTGCGCGCTGAACAACCGATCGCCTATTCGCATAAAATACACATCGAGCATGGCTTGCAGTGTCTGGATTGTCACAGCGGCGCCGACACCGGCGCGCGCGCGACTATTCCATCGGTATCCAAGTGCATGCTATGTCACGCAAAAATCGCGACCGGCAATCCGGAAGTCAAGAAAGTTGCGGGGTTTGCCGCCGCGCGGCGAGAGATTCCATGGGAACGGGTCTATGGTTTCGATTCAGCCGCCTTGGTGAAGTTTCAGCATGCGCCCCATATTCGCGCGGGAGTGCAATGCGTCCGGTGCCACGGTGACATGACCCAGGCAGCCACCGCACAGCCTCTGGTAAAGCACAACATGGGAACATGCGTGAGTTGCCACCGCGAGAATCACGCGTCTGAGGATTGCGCCACATGTCACTACTAACCGCTGGCGCGCAAACGCGCAGGTCGATCGTCAACCGCCTGTTAAGACGGCCGTCTCGGAGAGCGGCTCAATTAATGCCGGCCCGGAGGGCGGCTCAATAATATGGACCGGCGCGTTTTCTTCCGGATTCTATCGGCAACCTCCGCCGGAGCCCTCACCACTGGGTGCGGATCCAGCGTCGGCAAGTTAATGCCCCTGCTGGTGCCCGATCACGAAATCGTTCCTGGAGAGGAACAATGGCACCCCGCGGTTTGCACCGCTTGCAGCGCGGGATGCGGAACGCTGGCGCGCATCATGGAAGGCGAGCGAGTCACCACCGACAAGGGCGAGCAGGTTCGCGAGCGCGTGGCTGCGGTTAAGAAGATCGAAGGCAACCCGCTCGATCCCATCAGCGGCGGCCGGCTGTGCGCCAGGGGACAGGCCGCGGTTCAGGCGTTGTATCATCCGGATCGTCTGCGCGGTCCCATGCAGCGTTCGGGCGAGCGCGGGGCGGGGCAGTTCGCGGCAACCTCGTGGGACGCGGCGATCGCCTCGGCATCCGAAAAAATCGCCAAGGTGAGAGCCGCCGATCCCGGCAAAATCGTGATTCTCAGCGGTGGTGCGGCTGGCACCCGCTCGCTGGCGCTCGACCGCTTCGCGAAAGTTTTGAAAGCACCGGCCCCCATCGCCTGCTCCATTACGGATCATCCGGTGGAGCGCAAAGCGGCGCAAACAGTTTTTGGATGGGCGGGACAGCCGGTATACGACCTGGCGAACGCACATTTCGTATTAGGCGTCGGTGCGGACTTCCTGGGCGGCTGGACCTCGCCGGTCTATTACGCGCGTCAGTACGGAGCTTTCCGGCAAGGACGGCGCGAGGTGCGCGGACGATTGGTGCAGGCGGAGTCTCGCCTGTCGATTACCGCATCCGCGGCGGATCGATGGCTGCCCTTGCGTCCCGGCACTGAGCCGCAATTCCTGGCGGCCGTGGGGCGCATCCTGTTCGACAGCAAACTCGCGCGCAATGCCAAGGATCTCCCGAAGGCAGCCGCTGACACTTTCCACGCCGCCGACGTAAAGATGCTGCTCGCGGCCTGCGGGCTGGACGAAAAACGCGTGCGCGAAGCGGTGCAGGAGTTGGGCGAATCGCCGGCTCCGCTGGTGATCGGCGGAGCTTCCATTGTGCAGAGCAATTCGCTCGACGCGGTCATCGCCTCGCACTATATCAACGTCATGCTGGGAAATGTCGGCAAGCCCGGGGGCATTCTGGCCCCCGCGAAACAAGTCATCGCTCCAGCCGATAACTATCGCGTAGCCGAAGCTTTGGCGCATGCGCAGATCGTTCTGATTGACGGTGCGAATCCCGCATACGTGTTCCCGAAGTCCAGCGGAGTTGAAGACGCGTTGAAACGCGCGGAAACGGTAATCAGTTTTGGATCTTTCCTGGACGACTCGAGCGCCTGGGCAGATTTGATCCTGCCGGATCACGACACGCTGGAGTCGGAAATGGCGCTGGTGCCCGCGGTATCGACCAGAGTGGCGATGGCCGTCGGCAGCCCGTTTATTCGCCCCCTCTACGACACGCGAGCGGTGGAAAGAACTCTCGCCGAGATCGCGGAGAAAATGCAGGTGGCCTACGAGGGTGTCAGCGTGCGAGAAGTCGTCGAGCCGTTGGCCGCTGACGAAATGACAGTGGACGACATACTTCATCAGGGCGGCGTTTGGAACGACCCCGCGGCCGCGCCTGCTCCGCCGCATATTGCCGACGCGAAATTTGAAATCGCCTCTTTGGCGATGGCTGGTGATGCCGCGCAGTTCCCACTGGAGCTCCAGCCGTATGCCTCCTTGCAGCACCACGATGGATCCGGATCGAACCTTCCGTGGATGCAGGAGCTCCCCGATCCCATTTCGAGCTCTATCTGGGGATTGCCGGTGGAACTCGACCCCAAGACCGCTGCGGGGCTGCGCGTGGTCAACGGCGACATCGTACGCGTCGAGTCGGCGCACGGCTCGATAGACGCGCCGGCCTACGTAAATCCCGCGGCGATTCCCGGCGTGGTCAGCATGCCCATCGGCGATGGGCACGCGCATTACACGCGTTACGCTTCCGGGCGCGGCGCGAATCCATTGTCGATTTTGGCACCGGTATATGAGAAGTCGACCGGCGCATTGGTTCTGGGCGGCACGCGCGTGAAAGTATCGCGGGTGGGGGATCGCAAAGGCTGGATCCAGTTCTCGACGCCGGATCGTGAAGAAAGAGACATCCACAGGTAACCTCATGGAACATCGTTGGGGAATGTCGATTGATCTGGACCGGTGCACCGGATGCGAGGCGTGCGTCGTGGCTTGCCATGCCGAAAACAACCTTCCGGTGTCGAGTCCGGATCAGGCCGAGAAGGGCCGGACCGCGCATTGGATTCGCGTGGATCGCTACTACGAAGGCGAATTTCCGGATGTGAAAGTGAAGTATCGTCCGGTACTCTGCCAGCAATGCGATAACGCGCCCTGCGAACCGGTTTGCCCCACCTACGCCACCTATCACAACGCCGAGGGGCTGAACGTGCAGGTTTACAATCGCTGCGTTGGGACCTTTTATTGCGCCAATAACTGCCCCTACTCAGTGCGCTTCTTCAATTGGTTTGCCCCGGAATGGCCCGAGCCGCTACAGTTGCAGCACAATCCGGATGTTGCCATTCGTCCCGCCGGCGTCATGGAAAAATGCACATTCTGTGTGCAGCGCATCCAGCGCGGCAAGCGGGATGCCGTGGTTGAAAACCGTCCCTTGGCGGATGGCGAGATTCAGCCCGCGTGCGTGCAGTCCTGCCCTGCCGAGGCGATGGTATTCGGCGATCTCAACGACCCCGAAAGCAGAGTGTCGAAGCTGGCCGGGAGCGGGCGCTCGACGCAGCTCTTGGGTGAGCTCGGCACGAAGCCTAAAGTTTTTTATCTGGAGAGGGCCAAGTAAAGCATGGCGGCGTCCGTACCCGAGCTGTTGCCGTACGCAAAAATTCGCGAGGATCTGTTCCGCCCGCTATCGAGTGGAAGCTCGCGCTATTGGATTACGGTATTCGCGGCGCTGGCGGTCGTGGTTCTGGGCATGGCGGCGTGGGGCATCCAGGTGCGCGACGGGATGGGCGTCACGGGCCTGAACCGGCCGGTATTCTGGGGCTTTTACATCGTAGACTTTGTTTTCTGGATCGGCATCTCGCACGCGGGAACCCTGATCTCGGCCATCCTTCGTCTGACGGATGCGGCCTGGCGAAAGCCGGTGACCCGCGCGGCGGAAGCGATCACAGTATTTTGCCTGATGATCGGGGGCATGTTCCCGATCATCCACCTGGGCCGCTCCTGGCTGTTTTTCTGGCTCATTCCTTACCCTAATCCGCGTATGCTGTGGCCGAACTTCCGCTCGCCATTGCTGTGGGATTTGGTTGCGATTCTCACCTACGTGACGGGCAGCGTCATTTATCTTTACTTGCCGCTCATCCCGGACATGGCGCAACTGGCTGAGCACAACGTGCCTTGGCGCCGTAAACTGTATCGAATTCTTTCGCTCGGATGGACCGGCAGCGACCGCGAATGGCACGCGCTGGAACGCGCCATGAAGCTGATGGCCTGCATCATCCTGGCGGTGGCTGTTTCGGTGCACACCGTGGTCTCCTGGGACTTTGCGATGTCGATTGCCCCCATGTGGCACAGCACCATCTTCGGTCCCTACTTTGTTTCCGGAGCGATTTTCAGCGGTATCGCCGCTCTTCTATTAGTGTTGGGCATTCTTCGGCGGGCCCTGGGCCTCGAGCTGTACCTGACCAAACATCACTTCGATAATCTGTCAAAGCTTCTGCTGTTGATGAGCCTGTTGTGGTTCTATTTCACCTTTGCCGAATATCAGACCGTCTGGTATGGCAACGAGCCGAGTGAAATGGCGGTCTTCGCGAGTAGGATTCGTGGGCTCTATGCGCCGTATTTCTGGATCATGGTGGTCTGCAATTTCGTGGTGCCATTTGTCTTGCTGGGGATACGAAAGCTGCGGACCATCAGCACTGCCATGATCAGTTCCGTTTGCGTGATCATCGGCATGTGGCTGGAGCGCTATATCATTGTTGTGCCCACGCTGGGCAATCCAAGAATGAACACAGCGTCCGGTGTGTATACGGCTACCTGGATCGAATTCGCGATCACGGCGGCGACCTTCGCCGGCATGATAGTGCTTTACCTGTTGTTTTCCAAATTGTTTCCGATTATCGCGGTGTGGGAGTTTAAGCCGCACGCGGTGGAGGAAGACTAGGCGTGTATTTGATTGCGGATTTCCGGGAGCAGCCCAAGCTCGAAGCCGCGATTCTGGCCTTGAAAGCGGCCGGCATCACGGCCGACGACATGGACGTGTTTTCGGAAGAGCCGGTCGAACTCCGCCGCGGGATTTTAGACCGGCCCAGCCGCATGTCGCTGGTGTCGGTGCTGGGCGCAATCGCAACCGGGGGATTGGCTACTGTGGGTCTCTACGCTGCGCAGCAGAGCTACCGGTTGGTCACCGGCGGAATGCCCATCTTTTCCTTTTGGGGCACCGGCGTGATCTCTTATGAGGCGACGATGCTCGGCGCGGTGTTGGCCACGTTCGGCTGGTTTCTTTGGGAAAGCGGCCTGCTGCGCAAGCGCGACAAGAACATTCCCGTGCCGACGGTGCTGCCGGGTGTAATGTGCCTTCGGGTCCGCTGCTTTGACCCTCATGTCACTCGCGCGCGGCAGATTCTTGACAGTGCCGGCGCCACCGACATTGCGCGCAAGGAGGTGGCGTGAGAATCCCTTTCACCGCCGCTCGTGCGCAATTACAGGTTGCGCTTGTCATTGGTATGCTGGCGCCTGCAGCCACCGCGCAGGATCTTCCCGCGGGGAAAGGGCGGGAGACCTTCAAGACGATTTGCACCTCTTGTCACGATACCGAGACCACCACAAACCTCCGCAATACGCGCAGTGGGTGGGCCGAGGTGATCGCCGCGATGAAGAACAACGGTGCGGATGGGACCGAGGCGCAGTTCACCGAAGTCCTGGATTACCTCACGCTAAATTTCGGTAAGAAAGAAGATGGATCGGCGAAGAAAGGGGGCTCGTCTGTATCCGCCAGCGCGGGTAGCCGCGATAGGCCGGCGGCTCCGGTCGCCCTACGCCCGGTTCCATGGGAGAAGAACCGTTTGAAAATTGGGCAGGCGATCTATCGCGAGAATTGCGTGGTGTGTCACGACGTCGAAGCCGAGAGTTCGAAAAAGCTCGGGCCCAGTTTCTATCATTTGTTCCAGCGCGACAAAATGCCGCTGAGCAACGCCAAGCCGCAGCGTCTCCTGATCGCGGGGAAAATACGGGTGGGCGGCAAACTCATGCCCTCTTTCGCGAAAAAGTTGACCTCGGCGGATATAGACGCCATCCTCGACTACCTGCAATCGAAATAAAAAGATGGGGCCTGGCAGCGTTCTTCGCGGGGCTCTAAGCGACAACCGCCAGAAAGGTGCTGGCCCCGGCAGAGAAAATCGTGTATAGTGTCCAAGGTTCTTTAGAACAAGATCGGCAGTACGCATGAAACGGGAGGTCAGTTATGACGCATAAGCTCAAAGTGGGAGCAGGCCTGGTCGCAGTCGTCGCGGCGCTAGGTGTCGGCTCCGCCATACTTCAAAAGCGCGCCGTGGCGGCGGCCAACGGAGGACAGGCTCCACGATTTGAAGTGAATCCGCTGTGGCCGAAGCCGCTGCCGAACCATTGGGTGATCGGGAACACGATCGGAGTATCGGTGGATTCCAACGATCACATCTGGATCATTCATCGCGCGGGTTCGCTCGAAGCAAAGGAAACCTATGAGCTCACCAACAGCGCCAGGTGCTGCACTCCGGCCCCGCCGGTTCTCGAATTTGACGAAGAAGGGAACCTCCTGCATCACTGGGGTGGCCCTGGCCAAGGCTACGACTGGCCGCTGTCGAACCACGGAATTACTGTCGATTACAAAGGAAACGTCTGGATCGGCGGCAATGGCCGCGGCACACCTCCCGGCGCTACCAAGGGCAAGCAGAAGAAAGAAGGCACGCCGATGGAAGATCAGACTTCGGCGAGTGGCTACTATCACGACAATCAGGTTCTCAAGTTCACGCAGGACGGGAAGTTTCTGATGCAGATCGGCAAACCCGGAATGAGCAAAGGCAGCAACGACACCGAAAACCTGCGCCTGCCGGCCAAACTCTTCATCGACAAGAAGACCGATGAATTGTACGTGGCCGACGGCTACGGGAACCGCCGCGTGATCGTGTTCGACGCCACCACCGGTAAGTTTAAGCGCTACTGGGGCGCCTACGGCCACAAGCCCGACGACACTAATCTCGGCAATTACAATCCCAGCGCGCCGATCGCGCAGCAGTTCCGCAACCCGGTGCACTGCGCCGACGTTTCCGACGACCGGTTCGTGTATGTCTGCGATCGCGTTAACGATCGCTTGCAGGTTTTCAAGACCGACGGGACCTTTGTGAAAGAACAGATCTACGACAAGAACACCTTGGGTGACGGATCGGTATGGGATGTGGCTTTCTCCAAAGATCCTCAACAACGGTACCTGTATATCGCCGATGGCGCCAATGAGAGAGTCAACATCGTTGATCGCCAGTCGCTCCAGGTAGTCAGCAGCTTCGGCGACGGCGGACGCCAGCCCGGTCAATTCTATGCCGTTCACAGTATCGCGACCGATTCGAAGGGCAACATCTTCACCACTGAAACCTACCGAGGCCAGCGCGTGCAGAAGTTCGAGTACAAGGGGATGGGTCCGGCAAAGGCAGACCAGGGTGTACCCTGGCCGACCAAGAAGTAGCCATCCACTGATCGCAACGAGATCGATTTAGCGAACGCACTCCCGGGGGCTAGCCAAGCCCCCGGTTTCGTTTTATAGCGAACCGCGGACTCGCGAATTCCCGTCCGATCGCTGATACACTTACCTGAGGAGAAAAAGATGCGAATTTCAGGCAGAACGTTTTTGGGAGCCGCGGCACTTTTGGTATCCGCCGCCGCGCTGAGCGCTCAGACGCCCTTCGATGTGTTCTTCAATGCCGACAAATTGTCGGCCATGATCGCGAAGGCCAAGAACGAACGCAAACCCGATCAAGGGAACTTTGTTCAACCATTGTGGGCGTTTCCTCCGTATCACGCAAGCCTGGAATACCGCGTGCACGGGATCGATACCCCTCCCAACGTTCACGAGCAGGACAAAGAAATCATCTATGTCGTCCAAGGCGCATGCAAGTTAACTATGGGCGGACACCTTCGCAACGAGCACCGGACCAATGCTGCGAATCGGCAGGGCACCGCCGTCGACGGCGGCACGTCTCAGCATATCTCGAAAGGTGCTTGGCTGGTGGTTCCGGAAAACACTCCTCATTCGTTTACGGAGATTGAGGATACGTTTGTGATCATCTCTTTGCATGTGCCAAAGGAAGGCGCCGCGAAGTAGAATAGTGGCGCTCGGGTCATGAGCGAGAAGTATGAAGTTCGATCTCGTGCGTAATTGGCGGATGCCCGCGCCGGCTCGTGGGGCCGCGGCGCTCGTCGCCGCCCTGCTGTTCACTCCCGGCCTCCTCAGCGCTCATGACATTCCGAATGACGTAACTGTCCAGGCGTTTCTCAAGCCCGCCGGCGACCGGCTCCATTTGCTGGTCCGCGTCCCCTTGAAGGCCATGCGCGACGTCGACTTCCCAGCCCGCGGGAAGGAAGGCTTTCTGGATATTGAGGGCACCGGCCCGCTGCTGC
>Ga0207667_10001949_pt1 | contig 25858 bp, 19 predicted proteins | sample KBSCornC52_FD_184301 | JGI IMG/M metagenome (GOLD analysis project Ga0207667, IMG submission 184301) | Corn rhizosphere microbial communities from Kellogg Biological Station, Michigan, USA - KBS Corn C5-2 (SPAdes) (version 2) | ecosystem: Host-associated > Plants > Roots > Rhizosphere > Soil ...
CGTTCCTGCGCCGGGCTCAAACGGCTCGTTCAAAAAAAGCGACGCCGGCCCGGCTGGGGCCGGCGTCCCGGGTGCTGCGGTATTACTTTTTCTTGCGACGGGCGCCTTTCTTGGCAGCCTTCTTCGCGCCGCCCTTTTTGGCGGCTTTCTTCGTGGCCTTCTTCGCGGCTTTCCGGGCACCGCCCTTCTTCGCCGCCTTCCTGGCGCCGCCTTTCTTCACGGCCTTGCGCGCGCCTTTCTTGACCGCCTTGCGGGTGGTCTTCCTGGCGGCCTTGCGTGCGCCTTTCTTCGCGGCTTTCCTGGCGCCGCCCTTCTTTGCAGCTTTCTTCGTCGCCTTCTTGGCGGCCTTCTTCACCGCTTTCCTGGCTGCCTTCTTCGCCGCCGGTTTCTTGGCGGCCTTCTTCTTCGCCGGCTTTTTGGCAGCCGGTTTGGCGGCGGCCGGGGCCGGTGCGGCGGGCGCTGCCGCGGGTTCTTCGGTGATGCTCCACGGGAACGTTGTTTCGTTGCTCATCGGATGCTCCTCCGGATGGATCGTTGACAGTGGACCACTGGTTGCACTTCAAGAACGGCGACGCGCGTCGCCGGGACGCATTCTCACACAATGAAAGCGCGGTCGGCGCGTATTTTTTGCGATCGTCCGTGATCGCTTCATCTTTGAAACGACTCACCGCAGTGAATCTGCTGCGGCCATCAGCCATCAGAATGGCCATCCGTGGCCTGACTTTTCACAACAGCCGCTCCGACTGGAGCGGCAAACATCAAAACTTGCCGTAGTAACCCTCTTTCAAGGCATCGAACAGGTTGGCGGCGGTGTGGGTTTCGCCGTCGTATTCGACTTCCTCGTTGCCCTTCACCTCGACCACGCTGCCGTCTTCCAGCTCGAAGCGGTAGGTGGTGTTGGCGAGGTCGGCGTCCTTCACCAGCACGCCCTGGAAGGCGGACGGGTTGAAGCGGAAGGTGGTGCAGCCCTTCAGGCCTTTCTTGTAGGCGTGGAAGTAGATGTCCTTGAATTCTTCGTACGGATAGTCCGTCGGCACGTTGGCGGTCTTGGAGATGGACGAATCCACCCACTTCTGCGCCGCGGCTTGCATGTCCACGTGCTGCATCGGGCTGATCTCGTCGGCGGCGGCGAAGTAGTCCGGAAGCTTTTCGCTGGGCTCGTCGGAGCCGGGCTTGGCATCGGCGTTGATGAAGGCGCGGTAGGCCAGCAGCTCGTAGCTCAGCACCTCGACCTTTTCCTTGGTCTTGCGGCCGGGCCGGATCACGTTGCGCGAATAGCTGTGCGCGAAGGAAGGCTCGATGCCGTTGGATGCATTGTTGGCCAGTGACAACGAAATCGTGCCGGTGGGCGCGATGGAGCTGTGGTGGGTGAAGCGCGCACCGGTTGCGGCGAGTTGTTCCACCAGTTCCGGCGCCACTTCCGCGACACGCTGCATGTAGCGCGAATACTTCGCGTGCAGCACGCGTCCCGGGATCGTGTCGCCGGCCTTGTAACCGTCGTGCACCATTTCCGGGCGCTTGCGCAGCATGTCGCCGGTGACGGTGTAGTCCTGCTGCAGCACCGGGGCAGGGCCCTTCTCGTGTGCGAGTTCCAGCGCCACTTCCCAGCCAGCCAGCGCCATTTCGCGCGAGACGTCTTCGGTGAACTTCACCGCTTCGTCGGAGCCGTAGCGCAGCTTCAGCATCGCCAGCGTCGAACCCAGCCCCAGGAAACCCATGCCGTGGCGGCGCTTGGACCGGATTTCCTCGCGCTGCTTGGCCAGCGGCAGGCCGTTCACCTCGACCACGTTGTCGAGCATGCGCGTGAACACGCGCACGACTTCCTTGTACTCGTCCATGTCGAAGTGCGCCTTGGGCCCGAACGGATCGCGCACGAAACGCGTCAGGTTCACCGAGCCCAGCAGGCAGGAACCGTAAGGCGGCAAGGGCTGCTCGCCGCACGGGTTGGTCGCGCGGATGTTCTCGCACCACCAATTGTTGTTCATCTCGTTGACGCGGTCGATCAGGATGAAGCCGGGCTCGGCGTAGTCGTACGTCGAAACCATGATCATGTCCCACAGGTGCCGCGCGCGGACGTGACCGTAGATCTTGCACGCCACCAGTCCATCGTCGCGCACGATGTAGTTCTCGTGGCTGGGCCATTCACGCCAGACCACGGTGTTTGCGTCGGCCAGATCGACTTCGTCCTTTTCCTTGATGTGCACCGGGAACACCAGCGGCCAATCGGCGTCGGTTTCCACCGCCTGCATGAAGCCGTCGGTGATCAGCAGGCTGAGGTTGAACTGGCGCAGCCGGCCGTCCTCGCGCTTGGCGCGGATGAATTCCTTGACGTCGGGATGCGCGACATCGAACGTGCCCATCTGCGCGCCGCGCCGGCCGCCGGCCGAGGACACGGTGAAACACATCTTGTCGTAGATGTCCATGAAGGACAGCGGGCCCGAGGTGTACGCCCCGGCGCCCGACACATACGCGTTGCGCGGGCGCAGCGTCGAGAATTCGTAGCCGATGCCGCAGCCGGCTTTCAGCGTCAGGCCGGCCTCGTGGACCTTTTCGAGGATGTCGTCCATCGAATCGGTAATGGTGCCCGACACGGTGCAGTTGATCGTGGACGTGGCGGGCTTGTGCTCGCGCGCGCCGGCGTTGGACGTGATGCGTCCGGCCGGGATCGCGCCGTGGCGCAGCGCCCACAGGAAGCGTTCGTGCCAGTGCTCGCGCAGCGCCGGCGTGGTCTCCACGTCGGCCAGCGCGCGCGCGACCCGCGACCAGGTGTCGTCCACGGTCGCATCGACCGGTTCGCCCTGCTTGGTCTTGAGGCGGTATTTCTTGTCCCAGATGTCCAGGGATGCCGGTTGCAGGGGAACTTCCGTTACCGCCCGCGCAATCTCTCGTACCCGCGCCGTACCCATCTTGTTCGTATCCTCCGTGTCCGTTCCAGGTTCTTGTTTTCGATGCCCGGATGCCGACGACCTCGCCACGCGTTGCGCCTTGCGGTGCCGCGTCGCTCAGGTCCGTTTCAACCCATGAAGCGCCGATGCAGGCCGTACGCCTCGTCCAATCGCCAGATCACCATCTTCGCCCCCTTGCTCGAGACTGTGTTGAAGCCAAACTATTGGGCTTCGCCGCTGCCAAAAACACAAGATGTTGTGATCACGAGCGAGGCTTCACCCTACGCTGACCGGCCGGGGCTGTAAAGGGGCGAAGCAAAAAAATTTCGCGGCGCGCCGGGTGGCGCCGCGCGGGTGACATTCGCCCCGCCGGCTTGTCCGATAATGGCTCGATTCGAGCATCGAAAAAGGAGTCGTCATGTCGTCTGCGCCGCGTCCCCGTCTCGCCTGCATGATTGCCGCCGCCGCATTGGCGCTGGCCTGCGCGCTGCCTGCCGCGGCCGGCACGCTTCCGGTCGCGGTGAACGGACAGGCACTGCCGTCACTGGCGCCGATGCTGGCGAAAGTGTCGCCTGCGGTGGTGAACATCTCCTCGACCAGCCACCGCCGTGTCGCGGTGAATCCGTTTTTCAGCGATCCGATCATGCGCCAGTTCTTCGGCCTGCCCGCGGTACCGCCCTCGCGCGAGCTGGTGCAGCAGTCGCTGGGCTCCGGGGTGATCGTGAACGCGAAGGATGGCTACATCCTCACCAACAACCACGTGATCGCGGGCGCGGACGACGTCAAGGTCACGCTCACCGACGGCAAGTCGTACACGGCGAAGGTGATCGGCGCCGATGCGCAGACCGACCTCGCGGTGATCCAGATCCGCGCGCCGAACCTGGTGGCGCTGCCGCTGGCGGATTCGTCGAAATTGCGCGTGGGCGATTTCGTGGTCGCGGTGGGCGATCCGTTCGGCCTCGGCCAGTCGGCGACGTCCGGCATCGTGTCGGGCCTGCAACGACAAGACCTGCGCCGCAGCGGCGTGCAGAACTACATCCAGACCGACGCTTCGATCAATCCCGGCAACTCCGGTGGCGCGCTGGTGAACCTGGACGGCCAGCTGGTCGGCATCAACTCGATGATCTATTCGCCCTCCGGTGCGAGCGCGGGGCTGGGTTTCGCGATCCCCACCGACCTCGCCGCCGAGGTGATGAAGCAGCTGATCGCGCATGGCAAGGTCGAGCGTGGCTCGCTTGGCGTGGACGCGCAGGACCTCAATCCGCGCGTGGCGGCGGCGCTGGGCATCAAGGCCACGCAAGGCGCGCTGATCACCAACGTGATGCCCGATTCGCCGGCCGCGAAGGCGGGGGTGAAGCCAGGCGATCTCGTCACCGGCGTGAACGGCAAAACCATCACCGATGCGCAGGACCTGCGCAACGTGCAAGGCCTGGCACCGGTCGGCAGCACGCTGGCGCTGGCCATCGATCGTGGCGGCAAGCCGCTCACGATCGACGCGAAATTGACGGCAGTCAGCACGCAGGCCGACGGCGCCTCGCTCGACCCGCGGCTCGCGGGCGCGAGTTTCAGCGATGCGCCTCCCGGTGACAACGGCGTCGAAGGCGTGAGCGTCTCGAATGTGGCGCCGGGCAGCCGCGCGGCGCGCAACGGGTTGGCCAGCGGCGATGTACTGGTCGGCGTCAACAACGTGGCGACGCCCGACCTTGCGCAATTGCGCCGCATGTTCGCGCAGCACCCGCGCGTGTTGCTGCTGTCGCTGGTGCGCGATGGGCAGTTGGTGCAGATACAAATTGGAGGTTGAAGCGGTGACCTGAGACGAAACGTGAGGGGCGCCGGTGAAACGCCGCCCCGAAAACTGAACAGCATCGCCGCAGGGGCAATCGATTCCGCCATAATCACCCGGTCCTTTCCCTCCGCACGTCACTCGGTAACCCGTTCATGTCAGCACGTTCGTTGAGCCTGTTCGCTGCTTCTTTCTCCCTCCTCGTTGCTTTTGCCGCCAGCGCGGCTCCCGCCAAACATTCCACGCGCCACCACGAAACGCGGCACAAGACTTCGGGTCCTGCGCTGATCGTGCGCGGTGACCAGGTCAGTACCGAGGGCCTGGTCGATGCCGTCGCGAGTGCGTTCGCCGATACCGGCGACGGACATCTCGAGGTCACGCCGTTCAACACCGTCGATGGCATCGATCAAACGCTGTCCGGCAGCGTCGATCTCGCCGCCAGCGCGCGCCCCGCGTACTTCAAGCGCAGCCAGGAAGCGGGGCTGACGTTCACGCCGGTGGCGTGGGATGCGTTGGTGTTGATCACCAACAGCGCGAATCCGGTGAACAACCTGACGCTGAAGCAGGTGCACGACATCTATTACGGCAAGGTCACCAACTGGTCGCAGGTCGGCGGCCCCGACGAGAAGATCGACCTCGATGGCATCGCCTCGCCGCTGGACGGCGTGCAGTTCAGTTTCCGCCGCTTGATGTTCGGCAATGGCGACAACCCGGTCGCGGTGCCGCGCCTGTTCATCAACATCGACTCGCTGCAGCAGGAAGTTTCGCTGGATACCAAGGCGCTGGCATTGTCGACGCTGGTGCATGCACGCCGCGAAAAGGGCATCAAGGTCATTCCGATCGAAGGCGTCATGCCCAGCCTCGCCACGCTCGAGAATGCGACCTATCCGCTGCCGCTGACAATTTACCTGGCCTACAAGGCCGACAGTCCGAAGCTCGCCACCATCCAGAAGCTCATGACTTTCCTCGGCAGCGACAAGGCCGCCGGGATCCTGCGCAGCCATGATCTGCTGCCTTATGCGCAGGCCGTGGTGCTGAACGCCAAGAGCGAGAAGGACCGCATCAACCTGCTCGGCGCGAAGATGGTCGCAGAAGGATTGCCGGCCGAGTACGCACCCGGCAATGAATTCGAGCGCCTGTCCAGCCAGTCGGCCGATCTCGCGCACGCGATGCACCTGCAACAGGCCGCCGCCGACCAGGTCGCCGCGGCCAACCAGCAGCGCATTGCGATGGCGGAAGCGGCGGGCGTGAACCCGTCGCCGCAGGCCGCGTCATCGGCGCCGGCCTCCCAGGCGGCCGATTACACCGTGGTCAGTGGCGACACGCTGTCGAAGATCGCCAGGAAAAAGTCGGTCAGCGTCGACGACCTGCGCAAGTGGAACGGCCTGCACGGCGACATGCTGAAGGTGGGGCAGGTGTTGAAGGTCAGTGCGCAGTGACGCGGTCGTTTTGAAAGCGGGGGATCGACCATGCAGGGGTTGAGCGCGGATCGGCGCGGGCGACGCGCCGTTCCTTTGACACCGGTCACGCGTCGCGCGTGGCCCGATTTTGCCAAGACGCTCGGCGCGCGCCAGAGGCGATGGGCGCAATCCAGCGGCTTCGAGGGCCAGGCCAGCGCGTTCTGCCTGTTGCCGGATGCACAAGGCGGCACCGCGCGCGTGGTTTGCGGCATCGACGAATCCTCGCCCCCGTTCGCGCTGGGCGGGTTGCCGTATCGTCTGCCTGCCAACGACTATCGCCTGGATGGCGATGCGCTCGCGCTGCACGACGCCGCGCTCGGCTGGGCGCTCGGCAGTTACCGTTTCACGAAGTACCACAAGGCACGCACCGAGCCTGCACGACTGCTGCTGCCGCGCAAGGTACTGGATGAAGTCGAGCCGACGATCGATGCCATCACCCGCGTGCGCGACCTGATCAACACGACGGCGCAGGATCTCGGGCCCGCCGAAGTGTGCGCAGCAGTGCGTGAAGCCGCCGATCGCTTCGGCGCGAAATGCCGGGAGTGGAGCGGCGAGGGTTTGCTGAAAGCCGGCTTCCCGACCGTGCACGCGGTCGGTCGCGCCAGTCCGCGCGCCCCGCGCGTGATCGAAATGCGCTGGGGCGATCCGAAGCATCCCCTGTTGGCGCTGGTCGGCAAGGGCGTGTGTTTCGACACCGGCGGGCTCGATCTCAAGACCCACGACGGCATGCGCTGGATGAAGAAGGACATGGGCGGCGCGGCGCACGCACTCGCGCTGGCGCAATTGGTGATGGCGTCGCGACTGCCCGTGCAATTGCTGCTGGTGATCCCGACCGTGGACAACGCGGTCGCGGGCGATGCGATGCGCCCGGGCGACGTGATCCGCACCCGTGCAGGCATCACGGTGGAAGTGGACAACACCGACGCCGAAGGCCGCCTGATCCTGTGCGACGCATTGGCGCTGGCGGTGGAGGGCAAGCCCGACCTGCTGATCGACTTCGCCACGTTGACGGGCGCCGCGCGCGTGGCGCTCGGTCCGGACCTGCCGGCCGTGTTCGCGAACCGCGACGATGTCGCCGGCGAACTGCTCGCGGCTGCCGATGCGCAACACGATCCCGTGTGGCGATTGCCGCTGTGGCAACCGTATCGCACGATGCTGGTGTCGTCGCTCGCCGATACCTGCAACACCGGTGCGTCGCGCCACGCGGGCGCGATCACCGCGGCGCTGTACCTGCAGCATTTCGTGCCGGCCAGCGTGCCGTGGCTGCACGTGGATGTGTACGCTTGGAACGACAGCGAACGCCCCGGCAAGCCGCGCGGCGGCGACGCGCAATCGCTGCGCGCATTCCACGCATTCCTGCAGCGGCGTTACGCGCGCGGCTGAAAATCGCGCCGCAAAATCCGATCAGGTGCAGGTGACGCTGCTTGCGCTGCACGCTGCCGTCGTCGCCGCGCTGGTCGCGGCCATCGTCGAAGCCGTGATCACGGACATCGTCGCGGCGGTCACCGCGGCTGTTTCCGCTTGCGCCACCAGGGCCGCCACCGCATTCGCACCGGACGTACCCGCGTCATCGAGCGCGGCGATGCGTGCCTTGATCGCCGCTTGCTCATCGCGCGGGTAGATTGCATCGGTTACGCGGCACGCGGCCGCGAGGTGGATCAGGCACGCGGTCTGCGCATCGGGCGTCGCGCCCTGCAATAGCGCGGCGTCCACGCGTGCGCGGATGTCGTGCTCGACGCGCGCGTCGCGTTCGGGATACACCTTCTGGTGGAACAGCAACAACACGCGCTTTTCGCGTTTCTCCAGCGTGCCGCGCGCGACCAGCCGGTCCAGCAGGCGCTGGCGCAGGCCGCCGAGGTCGCGCGACAGGTGCCAGACCCAGTGCGAAAGATTCTTGCCTGGCGTCGCGGCGATCGTGCGCAACGCATCGTCGAGCAACGCGTCATCGGTGGCGGTGCCCGTGGTGGAAACCACGTCGCCATCCAGCCGGATGCGTCCGCGCAGCGCCAGTTCCATCACGATCGCGCCGGCAAGGCCATAGTCCAGGCCCATGGCCGCCTGTGGCAACACGGTGCCGCGTTCGTCGTCGAGGGCGAGCAGCAACAGGTCGGTGGCGAGCATGGCATGTCTCCGAAGCGATGAGTGGATCTTGATTTGCAGCCCCTTGAGTCAAGGGGCAATCAAGCTCTTGCGGAGCAAGGCTTGATGGGGTTGTGGAAGCATGGTGATGTAGACGGAACGATCAGGCAAATACAGGACGATGCGCCCGGCGGCTGCGCCCGGCCTCCAGTCGGACATTACAATGCGCCGATGCGCATCGCCTCGTGGAACGTCAACTCGCTGAAGGTGCGGCTGCCGCACGTCGAACAGTGGTGCCGCGAGGCGCAGCCGGACGTGCTGGCGTTGCAGGAAACCAAGACCGAGGACGACAAGTTTCCGCGCGAAGCCATCGAGGCGCTCGGCTACCACGCCGCGTTCTCCGGTCAGAAAACCTACAACGGCGTGGCGATCCTCGCGCGCGAATCCTTGCAGGACGTGGTCGCGGGCGTGGATGGATTCGAGGACCCGCACCGCCGGGTGCTTGCGGCGACGGTCGGGGGCGTGCGCATCGTCAATCTGTACGTGGTGAACGGGCAGAGCGTCGGCAGCGAAAAGTACGAATGGAAGCTCAAGTGGCTGGCCGCGATCACCGAGCACCTGCGCGCGGAATTGCAACACTACGGCAAGGTGATCGTGCTGGGCGATTTCAACATCGCGCCCGAAGATCGCGACGTGCACGATCCGGAAGCGTGGCGCGGGCAGATACTCTGTTCGGAACCCGAACGCGCGGCGCTGCGCGGCATCCTCGATCTCGGGTTCGTCGACTCCTTCCGCGCGTTCGTGGAAGACGCGGGACATTTCAGTTGGTGGGATTACCGGCAGGCTGCGTTCCGCCGCAACCTCGGCTTGCGCATCGACCTGATCCTCGCCAGTGAACCCCTGCGCGCGCAGCTGCTGTCTGCATCGATAGACCGCACGCCGCGCACCTGGGAGCGGCCCTCGGATCACACGCCGGTGGTCCTGGAGCTTGCGAACTGAGCGGCGCGCCCCGATTATTCCAGCCATGGACGAAATGCCCGCCATCCGCGAAATCATCGACGACGTCGAGCTTGAAGTGCTCGACCGTTACCTGCGCGGCCACGCGCAGGATTCCGATGAAACCATGCTGCTGGATGGCGTGCACGGCATGCTCACCGCGCTCGCGATCGGGCCGGACCCCGCATTGCCGGAAGAGTGGCTGCCCGAGATTCTGCACGCGCCGTTCGAGGATCCGGAACAGGGCGCGGCGGTGCTGGGTTTGCTGGCCAAGCTCAACGACTCGATTCCCGCCGAGCTGGAAGGCGAGATGTACGAGCCGGTACTCGGCGAGGTCGAACCGGAACAGGCGGCGCACAGCGACCTGAGCGCGGCCGGCTGGTGCGAAGGCTTCAGCCGCGGCATCGACCTGCGCGCCTCGATCTGGGAATCACGGTTGGCCGAAGACGGCGAGTTGATGGAAATGCTCAGCCCGATCATGGCGCTGGCGGTGGACGAGGGCGTGCTGGCCGCCGACGTGCCGATCGCCAAGCTCGACGACAACGAATACGAAGCCTGCCTGGCGCAGATTCCCGATGCGGTGGAAGCCGTCGCGCATTACTGGCGCGTGCGTCCGCCCACGGAACGCGAGCGCACTGCGGGCGGGGGCGCTTCCAGCAACCAGTTTTCCAGCTTGCCGGCCAGGCGGGGTGGTCGCTGGGTGCATTAGTTTTTGCGTTCATCCGTGAACGCCGATTCGTTGAGCGACACCGCCGCAAGACACTGGATTCCCGCTTTCCTTGCTCCTCAAAGCGCGGGCATCCATGCCCGCCCCTCGCGTCGCGGGAATGACGGAAAAGGGGATCAACCAGTTCTTCCCTGGCCTGATTGAGCGGTCCCGCGCTTTTCCACGCCTCCCGTTGGCCACATGACGAATATTGGCCTTTACGAACCGATCAACACACTGAAGCTGGTCGCGCCGGAGATCTGGATCGCGGATGGTCCGGAAGCACGGATGGCGACGCCGCTCGGCGGCGGCATGTCGTTCCCCACGCGCATGACGGTCCTGCGATTGCTTGGTGGCGGCTTGTGGTGCCATTCGCCGATTGCGCCGGATGCGGAATTGTTCGACGAAATCGACGCGCTGGGCCCGGTGCGGCATCTGGTCTCCCCGAACCTGCTGCATTACGCGTCCATTGCGGCATGGAAGCGCCGCTACCCGAGTGCGCTCGCGTGGGCGTCGCCGGGCGTGCGCGAACGCGCGGCAGCACGGCACATCGAAGTGGCGTTCGATACCGACCTTGCCGACACGCCACCGCAGGCGTGGGCCGCCGATCTCGACCAGCTGCGTTTTCGCGGCAGCCGGGTGATCGAGGAATTCGTGTTCTTCCATCGGGCCAGCGCAACGTTGATCCTCGCCGACCTGATCGAAAATTTCGAACGTGAAAAGCTCACCCGTGGCATGCGTTGGCTCGCCCGGATCGGCGGCGTGCTCGACCCCGACGGCAAGGCGCCGCTGGACATGCGCTTGACCTTCGCGGGCCGCAAACGGCTCGCACGCGAAGGCTTCGGGCGGATCATGGCGTGGCATCCGCAGCGGGTGATCCTCGCGCATGGCCGCTGCTATGAGCGGAATGCCGAAGCCGAATTGCGACGCGCGTTCCGCTGGACGGGCTGACGGCGTCGCGCCCGGTGAACGCTGCGTTCGCTGCGCGGGCATTGGTTTTGCCGGAGAAAAGGCGCATCTTGGTTGCATCTGGTTTTTGCGACCATCCATGGTCTGACTTTCACAACAGTTCGCTCAGGAGGTGTTCCGTGACTTCCCGTACCATCACCCGCCGCGTGCGCGGCATCCCGACCAGCGACGGCGCCGGCGTCAAGCTGACCCGCGTGATCGGCCAGCCGGTGCTGGATTCGCTCGACCCGTTCCTGCTGCTGGACGAGTTCGGTTCTGACTCGGCTACCGATTACATCGCCGGGTTTCCCGATCACCCGCATCGTGGCTTCGAAACCGTCACCTACATGCTGGATGGCCGTATGCGCCACCGCGACAACCACGGCAACTCCGGGTTGCTGGAATCCGGCAGCGTGCAGTGGATGACCGCGGGCCGCGGCATCGTGCACTCGGAAATGCCCGAGCAGGAACACGGGCTGATGCGCGGGTTCCAGTTGTGGGTGAATCTTGCCGCCAAGGACAAGATGAGCCAGCCGCGCTACCAGGACATCGCGCCGGAAAAGATTCCGACCGCCGAACCCGCGCCGGGCGTGAAGGTGCGCGTGGTCGCGGGCGAGGTGTTTGGCGCACGCGGGCCGGTGGACGGCATCGCGATCGCTCCGGTGTACCTCGACATTGCGTTGGAATCCGGCGCGAAGCTGTCGGTGCCGTTGCCGGAAGGCCACAGTGCATTCGCGTATGTATTCGAAGGCGACGCGGCACAGGTCGGCGCGGAGACGCTGGGCTTGCGTGAACTTGGCGTGCTGTCGAGCGGCGACGTGGTCGAACTGGCGGTGGCCGCCGATGCGAAGGCCGCGCGCGTGTTGCTGGTCGCCGGGCGCCCGCTCAATGAGCCCGTCGCGCGCTACGGGCCGTTCGTGATGAACACGCCCGAGCAGATCGTGCAGGCGATGCAGGACTACCAGGCCGGACGGTTCTGAGCGACAGCGTGGGAACGCCGGCCAACCCGTCCGTCGACGGGTTGGCCGGCTGGCGTTTTGCAGGGGACGGGCGAGCCTTCGCCAGGCTTGAATTCGGATCAACTCCAAGTTGCAAAAACATCGCTACATGGCGGCATGCGGGTTGCATAGCATGAACGCTGTTCAAGTGGCGAGGTTGACGATCATGTCTGCATTCATGCACGAGCTTGTCGCGCGAATCCGCGCGACGCATCCCTCCGTACCTAAGACACCGAACGACCGGCCGCACCGTCGCGACCCATGCGGCGCCTCGAATGCGCCGCACGCAGCCAAGTCGCGAAAGTGGGTCATCGCAGGGCTGCGTTGATCGCGGTGGACCCGGCGCAACGGTTGCGGGGTGTTGTCCCAAGCGTTGAACTGTCGCGCACAAAAAAACCGGACGGTTTGCACCGTCCGGCTGGAGTCGCGCTGGCGGAGGGAGGGGGATCTCTGCCGCGCGGACTTTACTTCGATACCCTGAGGTATCAGCGCGCCTTCTTGGCGGGCGCGGCGGCGGCTTCATTGGCCGCCTTCAAGCTGTTGCGGGTCAGATCGCCGAACTGCTCGGCGGCCTTCTGCGCGACGCCCAGGATTTCCTGGCCGGCGGCGTAGGCGGCTTCCACGCTGTCACGCGCGAAATCGATACCCTTCGGCCACAGTGCGGTGACGTCCTGGATTTCGCGGGTTTCCAGCGAATCGGCGACGAATGCCAGGTTCGACTTGGCCTGCGATTCCAGCGCCTTGACTTGCAGGCTCTGGATTTCGGAGATGCCCTTCAGCGCGGCGACCTGCGCCTTGTAGGACTGCTCGGCGAACTGCTTGCCGAGATCGAGCGACTGCTTCTGGAACTGGCTGTACATGGTGTGCTCCCTCTTTGCAGGGGTGGATTGGACTGGCAATCACTCTAGCGCGTTCTATTGTGCAGTGCAACATTTATTCCTGTGCCTTCAGGATTCGTTTATTTAAATAATTATCAATCAATGATTTATGATCTTACATTGATTGCTGTTATGCGGCAAAAAAGATACCGACCAACACGCAAAGCCGATGGGGGAAGGTCGCGCAAGGAGCGCCTGCTGTCCGAGAAACGTGCGCCGGAATCGCGAGCAACCATCCGTCAGAGGGGGGGCGAAGGTCGAGCGCCATGGCTGGCGCGAGTAGTCGAACCGTCCGGTCCGATTCCTTGCGGCATATGCGGCAGGCGTTGCGAGGAAGACAACTCCACGCGAAAGTTCGAATGGTGGCTAGGGGCGGAATCGAACCGCCGACCTCAGCATTATGAGTGCCGCGCTCTAACCGTCTGAGCTACCTAGCCGAACCTGCCGCGCCGGGCGCGTCGCCTGCGCCAGCGGGCAACGCCGGTTTACCGCAGAGGGGCAACCATGGCGTGCGACGGCGCAGGGAGCCGGTCAGTCTAACGAACCCTTGTGTGCTGTCAAGCATTCGGCGGCCGGCGCACGCATCACCGATATAATTCGCGGCATCTTTCCTGCGGTTCCCGGGCTGGCCGATGCGGCGCTTCCAACTTGCAGAGCCGCTGGTGATGCTCGCGACCGTGGTGCAGTGGCTGGCGCTGTCGGTTGCAACGGGTGCGCTGGTAGGCGTCGGCTGCACGATTTTCCTGCGCGCGTTGTTCGCCACCGCCGGGCGCGCGTACGCGGCGCCGCTGTGGCTGCAGATGACGCTGTTGCCGATCGGCGGACTCGCGAATGGTCTGCTGCTGCACTACGGCTACAAACTGCGCCGCAGCACCTTCAATGACAACGCGATCATCGCGGTCAACGAACAACACGGCAAGCTGCCGTTCCGCACGATGTGGATCAAACCGGTGGCGGCATTGATCACACTGGGCTGCGGAGGCTCGGCGGGCAAGGAAGGGCCATGTTCGCATATCGGTGCGAGTCTCGCGGCTGCCGTCGGCCGCTTGCTGCGCCTGAACCCGGAAATGCGCAAACGCCTGCTCGCGTGTGGCGTCAGCGCCGGTTTTTCCAGCGTGTTCGGCACGCCGGTCGCGGGCGCGATCTACGGTGTCGAGATGCTCGCGATCGGCCGCATCCGCCACGACTTCCTGTTTCCGGGCATCGTCGCCGGCGTCACCGCGTTCGAGGTGTCGCGCTGGCTCGGCGTGCCGTACCCGCAATACCACATTGCCTTCGTTGGCGACTTCACCGAATTGCTGTTCCTGAAAACGGTGGTCATCGGCGTGCTGTGCGGTGCGGTGGCGTGGCTGTTCGTGGAATTGCTGCGCCAGGCCCGCAAGGTGTTCGGGGCGTTGAAACAGCGCTACGACCTGTGGCCGCCGCTGATGCCGATGCTCGGTGGCGTGGTGTTGGCGTTGCTGATTCTCGCGATCCCGGACCAGTACCTCGGACTCAGCCTGCCATTGATGGATCGCGCGCTGCACGGCGATGCCATGCCGTACCTCGCCTTTTTCTGGAAGGCACTGCTGGTTGCGATCACCCTGGGCTCGGGGTTTTACGGCGGCATCGTGACGCCGCAGTTCGTGATCGGTGCGGTGACCGGCGGCGCGTTCGCGCACCTGCTTGGATTGCAGTCGGCGTTGGGCGCGGCGGTCGGGTTGGTGGCGGTGGTGGCGTCGGCCTCCAACGCGCCGATCGCGGCGATCCTGATGGGCGTGGAATTGTTCGGCGCGGATTCCACCTTGTACGTCGCCGGCGCATGCGTCGCGGCGTATCTGATCATCGGCCACCGCAGCGTCTATCCCGAGCAGCAGATTGCCTACAGCAAGTCGTCGTGGATCTTCGCGCGCGCCGACCTGCCGGTCGGGCAGGAAAAGGTGCGGTTGTCCTACGGCCTGTTGCGCTGGTGGCGGATGCGGCGCAGGCGCGCGAAGCGCGTCGGAAATGCCGACTCGTGAGCTGCGGCGCCTCGTTTATACTAGCCAGCCCGGCGCACGTCGCGTGCCGGGCCCGACAACGCGCTCGCAGCTCAGCCGGTGGTTTTGCGAGTGATTGCGATTGTCCGGTGGACAATCGCATGAGCAGAACCGGGGAGGCAGGGATGCCGACCGGACGATCCCACCAAGGATGGTTTGCTCAGAAATTTCTGATACGCGCCTGTAGCTCAGCTGGATAGAGTACCGCCCTCCGAAGGCGGGGGTCGTGGGTTCGAATCCCGCCAGGCGCGCCAGGTTTCAACTCATACGGCTTGCGTCGAAGATGCTCAGCGGGCAGCCACCTGCAGAGCGTCGGCCCGGCCGTCCATGGCGGGCGTTCATCGCTGCGGCCGATGCCGGCGGCATCGGCCGCGCGCGGCACCTCCAGGTCTTTGCAGTTGCCCGGCACCGCGCCACATACAAATCGCGATGAAGTCCGAAACGGCCATCGCGATCGACACGGCGTGTCCATGGACAGGGTCGAAACCTGGCAAATACCTCCCGGGCCGACCGGGAGGTACTCGTGCTCGTTCAGAAGTTTTGACTGAACCGGATGCCGATCGTGCGTGGATTGATGAAGCCGGTGTACACCTGTCCGTCCGGATACGTCGCAGAGACACCATGCGCGGCGCAGGTTTCCGGTTTGCATTCGGAGTACTTGTAGAGCTCCCCGCGTGTGTTGAAAGTATTGTTGATGAACACGTCCAGCGACCAACTGTTCTTCTGCATGCCGGCGGAAAGATCGACCGAGTTGTAGGAAGGCAGGTCTCCCAAGAGGTTGCGCGGGACGAGGCGCAAATCGGTCGTGCGCTGGCCGACGTGTACCCATGCCGCCTGGACATACGCGTCGTTGCCGCCAAGGTCGAACGCATAGCGCGCGATCAGGTTGCCCTTGAAGTGAGGCGTGATCGGCAACCGTGTGCCGGCCGGGGCCTCGGGCCCACTCACGGTCGTGCCGGTTTGCGGATTGATGGTGCCTGCGGGGCAATCGGTGACCGGACTGCCGTTGCTGTCCGAGAATCCGCAGTAATTGGATGTCAAGCGCGCGCGATAGAACCCAACGCCCGCGCTGAGGTTGAGGTTGTAGGTGGCTTGCCAATCCAGTTGCGATTCCAGGCCGTCGATCCGCGCCGAGTTCACGTTGCGGATGATCGTCAGGCCGGGCGGCACCAGGATGTTGTACTGGAAGTTGTCCCAGTTCTCGCGGAACAGCGCGCCGTTGAACGACATCCGGTTGTCGAACCATGTGGTCTTCCAGCCCAGCTCGACGTTGGTCAGGAAATCGGGTTGGTAGGGAACCGTACCGGCGGCGCGATTGACGCCACCCGGCCGGAAGCCTTCCGAGCGCGTGATGTACACCATCGCGGTCGGCGAAATGTTCCAGGTCAGGTTGACCTTGTGCAGCGAACCGCTGTCGCGCGTGTTCTTGTCGAAATCCAGGCAGGGTGCACCGAAGAACCCTGCCTGCGAGACGCACCCGGCTTCGCCGTAGTCCGATGACGACGAGAAGCCCTTGCTGTATCCGTAGAAACCGAGCAGGTGGTCGCGGCTGTGGTAGTAGCGTTCGCCGAGTGTCAGGGTGAGCTTGTCGGGAATGAGGTCGTAGGACACCTCGCCGAACAGGGCCTTGTTGCTGTCGAAGCGCATCTCGCGGGTCAGCCAGATGGTGTCGCGCCAGCCCGTGACCGACAATGAATCGGCGAGACCGTCGATCTGGTAGTCCTGCAGGATGTCGTGCTTCTGGTTCTGCGTAAACGCGCCGGCGACGAAGCGCAACCGATTCTCCGCGGGCGAGGCGATCCGCAATTCGTTGCTGTTGAAGGAATACCCGTCCCGGCCGCTGATGTGTTGGGCCGGATTGATCATCGCGCCGCTGTTGTCCGTGTAGTACCTGCCGTATGCCGACAAGGTGTCGTACCAGTATCCGTAGTCGGTGTAATCGGAATGCTGTTCCTGGTTGCGCCGGAGGTGCCCGTAGGCGTAGGTCACGTCGAAGTTGCCGATCTTGCCCTGCACAGTCAAGGCCGCCTGCCACCAGCGGTCATCCACGCCTTCCGGGTAGAAATGGCTCAGCGAGAGGTCGCCGACCACGGGGTCGCTCGCGAAGTTGCCGTGGGCAATCGTTTGCTGGCCCATCAGCGTCGGACTGATCGACCAGTTGTCGTTGAGATCGATCTTCAGCTCGGCACGCGCGCCCTTGGTGGTGACGTCGTTGTAGTGGTTCTGTGCCCGGCTCGGCGAGCATTCGAACTTCGGGGCGGGCGTGCAGTTGTCGGCATTGCTCAGGGTGATGCCCGAGGATGGGAACGTGACGGTGCCGGGCTTGTTGTCGATGTAGCCGGCGTCGTGCTCCCGCCACCCGACCAGGCGGATGGCGGCACGTTCGCTGACGGGAATGTTGAGCATGCCTTCGAAGGTGTCGCCGATGCCGCCGTGCGACACCTGGTTGGCGGAGAGCGTGTAGTTCGCGGCGAACCGGCTGGGATCGGGCTTGTTGGTGATGATGCGCAGCGCACCGGCCTCGGCGCTGGCGCCGTACAGCGTCCCCTGCGGCCCCTTCAGGACTTCGACGCGCGCGATGTCGTACATGTGGATGTCGACCGGGCCCTGGATCGTCGTGACCGGCTGGTCGTTGAGGTACACGCCCACGGTCGGCTGGGATCCGGAGTGATTCCGGTTGCTGCCGTCGGTCACGCCGCGCATGTAGATCGCGGCGAAACCCGGGCCCGCCTGCACGCCGCCGCCGCCCGACTGGAACGTCACGCCGGGCAGGTACTGCACGTAGTCCTTGAAATCCTGCACGTGCAGGGCTTGCAGCTGGTCGTTGGCCAGCACGTTCATGCTGATCGGGACCTTCTGCAGGTTCTCGGTGCGCTTCTGCGCCGTCACCACCACCGTGCCGAGCGTCTTGATCTTTTCCGTCTTGGGCTTTGAAGCCTGCGCCGTTGCGGACGCTTGTGGTTGCCCGGCGGCGGGCTTGCCAGCCGATTCCGCGCTTTGCGCCAACGTCGGTGTCGCCAGCGCCACGCAGATCGCCGCCGCCAAAGGCAATCTGGTCCAGTTCGCCGAATGCGTCCACGTACCACGCCTGAATCTGCTCATGTGTACGACCCCCCAAAAAGTGGATGAATCCGATCCCTCGTCTTTGTTTACTCCAGGATGGATGCCGCAGGGTGCGCCTGCAGCACCGGCCCCAACGCCGCCTGCAGTGGCCCCAACCACGCCGCGTAACGCCGCCAGTGATCCAGACCGTCACGATAGATCGGCCGGCGCACCTGCTCGGAACTTGCCGTGCGCACCGGCCTGTGGTTGTCGAAAAACCGCAAGCAGGCCGGCTCGAATGCCAAGCCGCAATAGTCCAGGATGCGCCGCACCTCGGCCTCGGTGCCCTCGACCAGCCGCTCGTAATGGACGCGGCAGACCCGCTCGGGCAGCACGGCGTCGAAGTGCGCCATGAGTTCCACGTAATCGCGGTAGTAGCGCCCGATGTCGTCGAGACTGTAGCTGAAGCCCTGACCGCGCGCGAAATGTTGCTTGAAGATCGAAAAGCCGCACGCCATCGGGTGCCGCCGCGCGTCGATGATCTTCGCATTCGGCAGGATCAGGTGGATCAGGCCGACGTGCATGAAGTTGTTGGGCATCTTGTCGATGAAGAACGGCTTGCCCGTCTTGCGCTGGATGCGGGTTGCGGCGAGGTAGCGTTCGCCGAGGGCGCGCAACGCCTCCGAATCGAGCGCGGCCAGCACATGGTGATACGGCATCTCTGCGCCGCGCGCGGCTTGCCGGCGGAGCTCACCCGTGAGCGTCGTGAGTTCCGGCAACTCCATCGTGCCCTCGGCCTGGCTGTGGCTGGCGAGGATCTGCTCGATCAGGGTCGAGCCTGCGCGTGGCAGGCCGACCACGAAGATCGGGTCGGGCGCCACGCATCCGGATCCTGCTCGCTCCGCAAAGAACTCGCGCGTGTAGTGCTCGCGGATGTACCCGACCCTGGACGTGGTCTCGTTGGCATCGTAGGGAAGCTGCGCGCGGCGGATTGCGTTGCCCCGTGCGTAGTGGCGAAACGATGCCGCACAGTCGTCGGCGTCTTCCAACGCCTTGCCCAGCGCAAACTCGAGATGCAGCCGGTCTTCGTCGCACAAATCGCTCCGTGGCAACTGCCGCCGCATCGCCGCAAGGTCAGCGGCATCGAACCGGAACAGCTTCAGGTTGGCGAGGCTCCACCATGCTTCCCCGAACGATGGCTCCAGCTCGACGCAGCGACGGTAGGCTGCCACCGCCCGCTCGACGTCGCCGGCCGTCTTCAACGCATGCCCATAGCTCAACCAGAGCTTCGCCGCATCCGGGTGGTCTCGCACGAGCTCGGCGTAAATCCCGAGTGCCGGTTCGTAATCGCCGACCCTGCACAGCACCGCTGCCTTGAGGTTCCGGCAGCCGGCGTGCGCGGGGTCCAGCGCCAGTACCCGATCGATCTCGGCCAGCGCCTCCTGCGGCCGGTTGCTCCGGTGCAGGACCAGCGCGTAGTTCCAGCGCGCCTCGAGGAAATAGGGCGCAAGTTCCAGACAACGCCCGAGCAGGTGCGCGGCGTCTTCGTTGCGCTCCAGGCGTGCCGCCACTTCGGCCAGCATGCGCATCGCGACGACATCGGTCGGTGCTTGTTGCAGGCGCTCGCGCAGCAACGCCTCCGCCTCCGGGATCCGGTCCGCAACCATCGCGTCGGCGGCGGCGAGCAACTCCCGGTCGCGCGTGGAATGACGCACGTGGTCAAGGTACGCCGCATGCGCGAGTCCGCGTTCGCCTTCCGCCCACAGTGCGTCGCCCAGCAACCGCCACGCCTGCGGCAGGCCGGGATTCGATTGCACTGCGCGGCGCAACGCGGCAATGGCGTCGCGTCCCCTTCCGGACCGAAGCAGCGCCAAGCCGAGATCGAACTGGATTTCGCCCCGGTCCGGGAAAGTTTTCGCGAGCCGATCGAGGACCTCGACAGAGCGCGGAAGATCCCCCTGCAACGAGTACGCTTCCGCCAGCAACTGCAGGGCAGCGGGATGTTCAGGGACCACCCGCAGGATTTCACCGATTTGCTCGACGGCCAACGCCGGTGCGGTCTGCAGGAGTCGCCGGGCGTGGGCCAGTGCCTGCTGCAGGGAACCGGTGGCCGGTGCTGCATCCGCCGCCGTGATTCCCGCCGAGGGCGCAGATGGGCTCATCGATTCGGCACGTACACTCGGCATGGTGCGGACGGCTGCGCCGCACGGCGGCGGCGGGCGGAGTCTAGCATCAAAGAAATCCCGGCGGCGTCCGGTGTCGGGGCTGCGCGCTCGCAAGCCTCCGAAGCATCTTCATCCGCAAGCACCGGAATCGCGAACTGCACCGCATGGACGCGTCGCGAGGCGCGGCCTACACTGCGGCCATCAGGCGGGCCATGCCGTTGTCGCTTGTGCGCTGCCATGTGCCGGTTCCTTCCACAAGAACCAACCCGTCATGTCTGCCGACACCGTTACCCCGGATCTCGAACACGCCCACGCGATGTCGCCCCGCTATTACTCGGGCGAGGCGACGCTCGCGCTGGAGCAGCGCGCGGTATTCGCGCGCTGCTGGCAACTGGTGGCGCACCGCGGCCAGCTTGCCGAGCCCGGCGACCATGTGGTCGGGCAAGTCGCGGGCGTGCCGGTCCTGCTGGTGCGAGGCGAAGACGGCGTCCTGCGGGGCTTCCCCAACATCTGCCGTCACCGCGGCGGCCCGCTCGCGCTGTGCGACGGCAAGGGACTTCGGGTCTTGCGCTGCAAATACCATGGCTGGACCTACACGCTCGACGGGCAACTGCGCGCCGCGACGGAAATGCAGGATGCATTCGATTTCAACGTCGCGGACATCCACTTGCCACCGCTGCAGATGCGCGAATGGCAGGGGCTGGTGTTCGTGGCGCTCGATGCCGGCGTGCCGCCGTTCGATTCGGTCTACGGCGGCATCGCCGAGCGCATCGCGCCGATCGACCTGTCGGGCATGCACTATTTCCGGCGGATCGACTACGAGATGGAGTGCAACTGGAAGATCTACGTCGAGAACTACGTCGAGGGATACCACCTGCCGCATGTGCACCCCGGGTTGTCCAAGGCGCTCGATTACCGCAGCTATCACACCGAACTGTTCCCGTGGCATTCGCTGCAATGTTCGCCGTTGCGCGACAGCGGCGTCGGCTACGGCGCGGGCGAGGCGTTTTATTATTTCGTTTATCCCAATGTGATGCTCAACATCACGCCGGGACGGTTGCAAACCAACGTCATCCTGCCGCTGGGCCCGGACCGCTGCCGGGTGGTGTTCGATTACTACTACGCGCCGTACGAAGATACCCGGGCGCGAATCGGTGGCGACCAGGCGTTCAGCGACGAAGTGCAGGGCGAAGATGCCGGCATCTGCGAGGCCGTGCAGAAGGGGCTGGCGTCGGGGTATTACACCCCCGGTCGACTGAATCCCAGGCGCGAAAGTGGCGTCTGGCACTTTCAGAACCTGATGCGCGCAGCCTATGCCCGCGCGGCCGTCGAATCCCCATGCACCCCTGCGGTCCGGTAGCGCCGGCCCGAAGACGCGGACGCCGACCGGGTGCCGATCGTCGTCGGTGTAACCGCGGCCCCCGCACGTGTCCGTGCAAAGGCAGGGCGTCCATCACCGCACGGAGGGAAGGATGAGGGATCCGCGCTACGACATCCTGTTCACGCCGGTGCAGATCGGTCCCGTTGTCGCGAAAAACCGCTTCTTCCAGGTGCCGCACTGCAACGGCATGGGCCATGCCATGCCGCTGGCGCATGCGGCGATGCGCGAAGCCAAGGCCGAGGGCGGCTGGGCGGTGGTCTCGACCGAGGAATGCGAGATCCATCCGAGCAGCGACCTCACGCCCTACGTCGAGGCGCGGCTGTGGGACGACCGCGACATCCCGGCGCTGGCGCTGATGTGCGACAAGGTGCATGCGCACGGTGCGCTGGCCGCGCTGGAACTGACCCACAACGGCCCGGTCGCGTCCAACCTGTACTCGCGCGAAGTGTTGCTGGCGCCGTCCCACCAGCCGGCCAAGTACGGTTACCCGTCGCAGGCGCGGGCGATGACGCTTGGCGACATCCGCGACTACCGGCGCTGGCACCGCGCCGCGGCGCTGCGCGGCAAGCGCGCCGGAATGGACATCATCTACGTGTATGCCGCGCACGACATCTCGCTCGCGATGCATTTCCTGCAGCGCCGCCGCAACCAGCGCAGCGACGAGTATGGCGGGCCGCTGGAAAACCGCGTGCGTCTGCTGCGTGAGCTGCTGGAAGACACGAAGGACGCGGTGGGCGATCGCTGCGCAGTCGCGCTGCGTTTCGCGACCGAGGAATTCCTCGGTCCGGCCGGCGTCGAGCTCGCGGAAGCCGAGGACATCGTGGGCATGCTGGCCGAACTGCCCGATCTGTGGGACGTGAACGTCGCGGCCTGGTGCAACGACTCGGTACCGTCGCGTTTTGCGAAGGAGGGCGCGCAGGAACCGTTCGTCGCGTTCGTCAAGAAGCTCACCAGCAAGCCGGTGGTGGGCGTCGGCCGTTTCACCTCGCCGGACACCATGGTGTCGCAGATCAGGCGCGGCGTGCTGGACCTGATCGGCTGCGCGCGCCCATCAATCGCCGACCCGTTCCTGCCACGCAAGGTCGAGGAAGGCCGCAACGACGACATCCGCGAATGCATCGGTTGCAACATCTGTGTTTCCGGCGACAACACGATCTCGCCGATCCGCTGCACGCAAAACCCGAGCATGGGCGAGGAGTGGCGCAAGGATTGGCACCCGGAACGCATCGCGCCGGCGCGCTCCGATGCGCGCATATTGGTGGTCGGTGCGGGGCCGGCGGGGCTGGAAGCTGCCCGCGCGCTGGGCGAACGCGGCTACGCCGTGACGCTCGCCGAAGCACGCAAGGAACTCGGCGGCCGTGTCACCCGTGAAGCGCGCCTCCCCGGCCTCGCCGAATGGGCGCGCGTGCGCGACTGGCGCGTGGGCCAGATCCGGAAGCTCCCGAACGTCGATGTGTACCGCGATTCCACGCTGACCGGCGAGGACGTGCTCGGCTTCGAGGCACGGCACGTGCTGCTCGCCACCGGCTGCCGCTGGCGCCGCGACGGCTACGGCCGCAGCAATGGTTCCGCGATCCCGGGATTCGTCGATTGCGCGCGCATATTCACATTGGACGACTTGATGGATGGACGTCTGCCCGATGGCCGCGTGGTGGTGTTCGACGACGACGGTTTCTACTACGGCAGTGTGGCCGCCGAGCTCCTGCACGGGCAAGGTTGTGAAGTCACCTTGCTCACACCGGACGACATCATCGCACCGTGGAGCCAGCACACGCTCGACTACCGGCACATTCGCAAGCGCATGGCTGGGCTCGGGATCGACGTGATGGTTTCGCAGAACATCGTGGAGTTCGCAGGTGCGGAGCTCACGATCGAAGACGTATGGGCCCCGCAGCGCCGCATATTGGCGTGCGATGCGGTGGTCGCTGTTACGGCACGTCTGCCCAACGACGACTTGTACCAAGGGTTGCTCCGGCGCCAACGGGACTGGGCCGATGCCGGCATCCGCACGCTGCGCTGCATCGGCGACGCCGAGGCGCCGGGCCTGATCGCGCACGCGGTCTACGCCGGCCACCGCTACGCGCGCGAGATGGAGGAACCCGCCACCGACGACATCCCGTTCAAACGGCATTTCCACACCGCACGTGCCCTCGACATCCTGCTGCCCCGGGATCGGTGACCCGGGTGGACCGCGCAAGCCCGAGTCGGTGGGTTCGGCGGATTCAATCAGGGGAAACGAGCCTGCCTGGCTGGTCGCTTTCGAGGACCCGGAAATTCATCTTCCGGTGAGCCCTTGCGAGTATTGGCGAGACAGTGACGCCGGCACTGCGTCGCGAGTCTTCCTGACCTGTCGAGTCTCGATCCGTGAGCCCGGAATGGGTATGCACCTGTGCGCCCATGGCGCGCGTTCCAGTCCAATCCCGGATCCTGCGCTTCCTGCGCGACCACTTGACGGCGGAATGCAACGCGCCGGTTCCTCGGGAAACTCGAGCGGCGTCAGGGGGTCACGGGCGTCCGCCAGCACGATGGGCAGCGACGGTTGCCGCCACGTTTTCGCGATTCATCGCACCACCGCTCGGTCGCGCGCGTGTTCGTCCCACTTCGGTGCGTTCCTGATCGCGGGCAGCACGGTTTCCGGTGAGGCTGCCAAGCTCCACATCTTCGCGTGTTCGGGGTTCATGAAGCGTTGCTCGATCACCTGGTGCAGGAAAGCATCCAGCGGTTTCCAGTAATCCAGCGTATCGAGCAGGACAATCGGATTGAAGTAGAGGCCCAGCCGTTTCAGCGTGATCGCTTCGAACAGTTCTTCCAGCGTGCCGCAGCCACCGGGCAGCGCGACGACCGCGTCGGAGCCGGCGAGCAGACGGTGTTTGCGCTCGCGCATGTCGTCGACGAGATCAAGGTGCGTCAGACCCGGGTGGCCCCATTCGAGGTCGGCCATGAAGCGCGGCAGGATGCCGATGACTTCGCCGCCTTTCGACAACGCGCCGTCCGCGACCGCGCCCATCGAACCCGCCGATCCGCCGCCGTAGACGATGCTGTGACCGTCGCCCGCGAGCAATTCACCGAGCCGGAATGCCGCTTCGCGATAACGCGTGTCGGCCTGGTTGCTGGAAGCGCAGTAAACGCAGATTCTCATGCGTTGCGTCACCCGTCCTGGTCGATGATCACCAGCGTGCCGTGGCTGCCGGCGGTAACGGCGTGCGGCGTGTCGGCGGGGACGACGAAGATTTCGCCCGCGGAAACCGTGACGACTTCGCCGCCGATCCCGTGCTTCAACTCGCCGTCCAGCACCGGCAGGCCTTCATCGTAGGCGTGCGGCTCTTCGCCGGAGGCGGTGCCGACCATGCGCAATACCTTGACGTTGGCGCCCGCGGCACGTCCGATGATTTTCGAGCGCCAGGTTTCCGGCAGGGTTTTCGCGACGGCTCGAAGGTCGGTTTTGTTCATGCGTGCTCCGTTGCCAGGAAAGCGCATCCCCCCGCGCCTGCGGCGCGATCCCCTTCGTTCCGAAGGGGGTGAGCGTCAAACATTACGCTTTCCCCAGTCTCCGGTCCCGGCTTTTCTCAGCGCTTCATCGCATTGAAGAACTCGTCGTTGGTCTTGGTGTTCTTCATCTTGTCCAGCATGAATTCCATCGCGGCCAGCTCGTCCATCGGGTGCAGCAGCTTGCGCAGGATCCAGATCTTCTGGAGCATGTCCGGCGGGATCAGGAGTTCCTCGCGGCGGGTGCCGGAGCGGTTGATGTTGATGGACGGGTACACGCGCTTTTCGGAGATGCGACGGTCCAGGTGCACTTCCATGTTGCCGGTGCCCTTGAATTCCTCGTAGATCACCTCGTCCATCTTGGAGCCGGTGTCGATCAGGGCGGTCGCGAGGATGGTGAGACTGCCACCTTCCTCGACGTTGCGCGCGGCGCCGAAGAAACGCTTCGGGCGCTGCAGCGCGTTGGCGTCCACGCCGCCCGTGAGCACCTTGCCGGAGCTCGGCACCACGGTGTTGTAGGCGCGCGCGAGGCGGGTGATCGAATCCAGCAGGATCACCACGTCCTTCTTGTGTTCGACCAGGCGCTTGGCACGCTCGATCACCATTTCGGCGACCTGTACGTGGCGCACCGCGGGCTCATCGAAGGTGGACGACACCACCTCGGCCTTGACGCTGCGCTGCATCTCGGTGACTTCCTCGGGACGCTCGTCGATCAAGAGGATGATCAGGTGCACCTCGGGATGGTTGTGCACCAGCGCCTGCGCGACGTTCTGCAGCATCATGGTCTTGCCGGCCTTGGGCTGGCTGACGATGAGCCCGCGCTGGCCGCAGCCAACGGGCGCGATCAAATCAAGGATGCGACCGGTGATGTCTTCCGACGAACCGTTGCCGCGCTCGAGGTGAAATGCCTTGCGCGGAAACAGCGGCGTCAGATTCTCGAACAGCAGTTTGTTCTTGGAAGCTTCTGGCGGATCGCCGTTGATGTCGTCCACCTTCAGCAGCGCGAAATAGCGTTCGCCTTCCTTCGGATGCC
>Ga0207667_10001951_pt1 | contig 25840 bp, 22 predicted proteins | sample KBSCornC52_FD_184301 | JGI IMG/M metagenome (GOLD analysis project Ga0207667, IMG submission 184301) | Corn rhizosphere microbial communities from Kellogg Biological Station, Michigan, USA - KBS Corn C5-2 (SPAdes) (version 2) | ecosystem: Host-associated > Plants > Roots > Rhizosphere > Soil ...
GGCCCGCGACCGCTCGTTGGAAACGGCGTGTTCACTCGAGAAGACGGCTCGTCCGATCAGATGCCTCGAAAAAGGCCTTTCGATCATGGGCAGCAAGGATCGGACCCGCGGCGGCGGCGCGCGCACGTCCCGAAACGCCTTTTTTCACGTACCGACATTCACCGCTGAGCGGCGAGGGAGGCGGCAATCCGGTCGGCCAATCGGGCCAATACGCGGCTCAACGCATCGGCGATCGCGGCGGAGTCGCTCGATGACATCGGCTCGGTCAGTGCGACCGTCTGCGTCGTCACGGCTCGAGGCGGCTCGCCCGCGGTCAGCGTCCAACTGCCTTCGAGCGTCAGCGCGCCGTTCGGATCCGCGCGCAAATCGAGCACCGTCACGACGATGCCGCGCGCCCCCGCGGGCGCGGGCGCCTCCGGCAGCACGAACGTGCCGGCCGGCAAGCGCGCGAGCAGGTCCTGCGCCAACGCACGGCGCATCATCTCCGCCAGCGGCGCACCCCAGTGGTCGTCTTCGCGCACGGCAAGCCGATGCCCCGCGCCATGCGCGACAATTTCCGGCCGATCGAGCGCGGCCGGCACGCGGACGGCGCCCAGTTGCACCGGCGCCATGCGCTGTGTTGCGAGCGGCGCGCGAGGGGGCACGGCGTCGAGCGAGAAATAGCGCGTCGGCGGACTGTGCCCGCACGCCGCCAGCGCCAAGGTCAACGGCAACGTCCATGCACAGGCGACGATTCTCGCGGTTTTCGCCGTCATTGCCCTTTTCCTCCCTTCCCGCGCAGCAGCGCCTCTGGATGCCGGTCGAGATAGTCGGCCAGCGCGCGCACCGAGCGGGCCATGTCCGTCAACTGGCGCAGTGCTTCGGGCAGATCGTTTTGACGCATCGGATCGCCGCCGATCGTGCGATTGGCCGCCGCCACGGCGCTGTCGGCCTCGCGGGCCGTTTGGCGCAACTGCGAAACGAGCGGCCCGATCTGCGGCGAGACTTCGCGCAACGTGCGGTCGACTTGCGCCACTGACCGATCGAGATGGTCCAGGCTATCGGCGAGCTTCGGCGAGGACGACAAGGTGCGAATGTGTGCCGTAATGCTGCGGATGTTCTCGCCCGTCTGCTCGATCGGCAAGGCGTCGATCTTCGCCATCACGTGGTCGGCCGTCGCCATCGCATGATCGGCCTTCGTCATCGCGTCCTCGGCTTTCGCCATGACGGCGTCGACGTCGCCCGAGCCCACACTCGGGATATCGGTCTCGCCCGGCCGCTGGGCCAAGGTGGCGCTCGGTGCGTCCGGAACGAAATCGAGCGATACGACGCGCTCGCCGATCAGCGGTGGGTCTTGGGACAGGCGCGCCCGCAGCCCTGTTGCGATGAGCCGCCGCAGCATATCGTCGACGAGCGGGCGCCAGTTGCCGTTCGCCGGCTTCGCCGTATTGGCGAAGCCAAGCTGCGCGACATCGAGCACAATCTCCACGGGCGTATCGAGCGTGCCCGTGCTGGCGTCGTAACGCAGCCCCACATGCTCGACTTCGCCGACACGGAAACCGCGTAGCCGCACGGCAGCACCTTCCTCGAGTTGACCCACCGCCCCGGGAAAGCGAATCGCGTACTTCACGGTCGGCCCGGCCGGCGCATACGACCGAGCGCTGCCGTTGAAGTGCCGCGTCTTCGCGCCGGGGCCCGGAACCATGACGATCTCAGGGCCGCCGAGCATCGCCTTTGCCGTGGACAGATCGCTAAAATCGAATTGCGCCCCCTTGACCCAAAAGCGTGTGCCGCTGCGCAGATAGGGCTCGGCGCTTCGATCGAGTTCGGCTTGTACGTCCACGTGGTGACCGTCCTTGTCGAGCGACACGTCTCTCACCTCGCCCACGGTAACGCCGCGCAACGTCACGGAGGTGTCGTCGGGCTTCATGCCGTAGGCATCGTCGAACACCAGGGTGATGGTCTCGCCGCCATTCACGAGCGCGCGAATGCCGAGCCACCCGGCTACGCCGATCGCCGCGATCGGCACGGCCCAGATCCACCCGGGCCATCGCGTGCGCCGCAGGTCGGCCCCTTCGGTGCGCCGTTCACGTTGCTCGCTCACGGCCGCCGCCTCTGTCTTGCGGCATCCCACATCAGCCGCGGATCGAATGCCCGCGAGGCCGCCATCGTCAGCACGACGACGAGCGCAAAGGCCGTGGCACCGTCCGCAGCCCGTGAGCTTGCCAAGCCGTCGAATTGGATTAACGGAACGAACGCCGCAATCGTGAAGACGTCGACGTTGGACCAACGCCCGAGTTCGTCGATCAGCCGATAGAGGAATGTCTTCGCGCGCAAGTGGCGATTGGAACGGCGCAGCACCGAAACGACGAACCAGCCCATGCCCGCGAGTTTCACGAACGGGATCGCGATGCTCGTACAGAAGATGAGAATGCCGAGCGGCCACAAGCCTGCTTTGAACAATTCGGTCACCCCGTCGAAGATGCGATGCGAGATGTCATGCCCGAGTTCGACCGAGGTCGTCATGGGGTATAGATTGGCTGGAAAAGCTAGGACGAAGCCGGCCACGCTCAGCGCGGTCGCACGCGAGAGAGCGTCCGGCTTTCGCTTGCGCAGTTTCAAGCCGCAGCGAGGACAGGGGCGCCCCTCGTGTTCGACGGGCGCGATGAGGTCGCAGGCCGTGCACGAGAGCACGCGCTCGCCGGGCGTCACCCCCCGCTCGGGGGCGATCGCGCGCCAGACCGTGCGGCGATCGAGCGTCGCGCGCGTGAGCATCGACATGAACGCAGCCACGATGAAGCAATAGCCTCCCGCGTCGATCGAGCCCGTCAATTCTTGCGTGACGCGCGAATAGCCGACGAAGCAGCCGATCAGGAAGACATCGGGCATGGCCCAGGCATCGAGCCAAATCGTCCAGCGGTAGCAGCGGCCAAGCCATCGGGGCCGCCAGGCGCGCAGCACGGCCGCCAATACGATCGACAGCGCACCGAAACGCAGGATCGGCAGCACCACCCCCGTCAAACCCAGGATAACTGCCAACAGTTCGAACTGTTCGCGCCAGATCGCGACGATGCCCGAGCCGAGCACCGCGGAGCGCTCCGCGCCGAGTAGATGAACGGTCATCAGCGGCGAGAAGTTGGCCGGCAGCAACAGCGCGAACGTCGTCAGCGAGCACGCGAGCGCCGCGCCGACCGAGCGGCCGCTCGCGCGCTCGAGCGGGTAGTGACAGACTCTGCAACGCGCCAGCGTGCGACCGGCCGGCGCCGACATCTCTGCCAGGGCACCGCATTCGGGACAGCCTATCGTCATGCCGCCTCGCGCATCGATCGAGGCCGCGCGCACCGCCTATCGGCGTAAGCGCCGGGTGCGGCGACAGAAAAGCGGGAACAGATCATCGGGGCGGCCTCCGTGCGCGCGAGGAAGCGGTCAAGAAACGGAAAAGGGGCAAGAACTCAAGCAAGCATGCCGCGTTCCCGCTCGGGCGGCGGCTGAAGAGCCCTGCCTTCCCCGTCAACGATTCGGGCGTCTGCTTGGGCTGCGCGCAATCGCTTCGCATGCGACACTCGGCGACATGCACGCGATCGCGGCGATGCCGTTCGTTCGTGCGCTCGCTTTGCTGAGCACGCTCGCGTCGCGGGACACCCACCCGATTTCAATCAGATACCGGCTAGCCGCACGTCAACTTAGGAGAATTCGCTCGATGTCCACGTCCGCAGGCGGCCGCACCGCCGAATGGTTCTTCGATTTCGTTTCGCCTTTCGCCTACCTGCAACTCGAGCAGTTCGACCGGCTGCCCGCCGCGCTGACAATCGAACCTCGGCCGATGGTTCTCGGTGCCGTTCTGGGCCATTGGGGGCAACGGGGGCCGGCTGAAATCGCGGCCAAACGGGTCTTCACCTATCGGCATGCGCTCTATCGCGCGCAGAAACTCGGCATCGCGTATCACATGCCGCCCGCGCATCCGTTCAATTCCATCAAGGCACTGCGGCTCGCCATCGCGATGGGCGGCTCGCTGGACGTGATCCGGCGCATCTTCCGGTACATCTGGACCGACGGCCATGACGTCGCTTCCGCCGAAGGCTTCTCGGCATTGTGCGAAGCGATGGGCTACCCCGAGGGCGTCAATGCCGTGGAAGCACCGGCCATCAAGGAAACGCTCAAACGCAACACCGACCGGGCGCTTTCGCTTCAAGTGTTCGGCGCGCCGACGTTCCTGCTAGACGGCGAGTTGTTCTGGGGCGAGGACGCGACCGATCTGTTCGTCGCGTGTATCGAGTCGCGCGATTGGCTCGATTCGCCGGAAGTGGTGCGCGTGAGCACGCTGCCCATCGGCGTACAGCGAAAGACTCCGGCGGCACCGGCGAGCGCCCCCTAATCGCCCCTCAAGCGCCCCTCAAGCGCTCAAAGCGCTGCGTCATGCCGCCCCGCATCCGTTAGCGGTACGCAGCCCAGTGGCCGCGCACCCAATCCCAATGATTGCCGGCCCAAACGTAGTGGCCTTTGACCCAGTGATATTCAGGTGCGGGCCGCGCCGGCACGACTTCGACCAGCGGGGCCGGCTGCGGCGGCCGGGCCGGCTCGACGACACAGGCTGCAAGCGATACGACGGCGGCCGAGACGGCGAGCGCACGCAGCGCATGCGAACGAAAACAAACGATCGAACCGATCGGATGGACGAAACGAATAGGCGTGAAGCGAACGGTCATCTAACTCTCCCTTCTTTATAGGGCATCTCGTCGCCGGCTGACCGAACGAGAGGCGGTGGTGGTTGCATTCAGGTTGATCGAACACGGGCCGCGGCACGCCGTGATCGCGTGCGCTCAAGCAGCGACGAGCCCGGTCAAAGGCTTGCGCTCTTTCGTTTGCGGGAACAACACCGCCGCGGTGCGATCGGGGTCGAGACCGAACGTCTCGCTCGCCGCCCCTGCGAGAACCGCGTCGAGCGAGGTTGTCGGCCGCAAGTCGCGGCCTTCGTATAGATCGGCCGCGCGCAGCCCGGGCCAGTCGGCCAGCACGCGCCCGCCGCGCACCGCGCCGCCTACCAGCATTGCCGCCGTTCCCGTACCGTGATCGGTGCCGCCCGTGCCGTTGACGGCGGCCGTGCGGCCGAACTCCGTCGCGACGACGACGGTGGTCTGCGCCCAGACCGGGCCGAGACCTTCGTGCAAGGCGCCGAGCATCGCATCGAGCGCTTTTAGCTGCGCGGCGAGGCGCGCATTTTGTCCGCTATGGGTGTCCCATCCGCCTGTTTCGATCATCGCGATTCGGGGCCCGTCGGCCCGCGCAAGAAAGCTCGCGGCCGTCTTGCCGAGACTTGCCGCGTCGCCCCGTGCGCGCGCGCCCCCGGCCATCTCGCGCGCGTCCATCGCCGAGCGCCACAGCGGCCCGAGCTGCGCATCGTGCTCATAGAGCGCGCCCACGCGCTGCAGCAAATCGTCGGATGCGCTCGGCAATGCCGAAGGCGCGTACGAAGCCACTTCGATTTTGCCGCGCAGCGCGGCGGGCACCGTCGGCGCGAATGCGATCGCTTCGAGGCGGCTAGGCCCGACCAGCGCGACCAGGCGGTTCAGCCAACCGTCACGCACGCTATACGGTGCGGCGCCGCCGGTCTCGAGCACGTTTTGTCCGTCGAAATGCGAGCGGTCCCGATACGGCGTCGCCACGGCATGGATCAACAGCGCTTGCTTTTCGGCGTAGCGCTGCGCCGTCTGTTGCAGCGCAGGATGCAGGGCGAACGTACCGTCGAGCTTCGTCGCGGCGGATACGTCGACGGCGATCGGGCCGCGCAGCGTCGCGTAGGCCGGCTCGGCATAGGGCACGACGATGTGCAGGCCATCGGCGGCCCCGCGTTGGATGATGAAAACGAAGCGGCGGTCCGATTGCACACTGGCAAACACCATCCTCGGCGCGACGAGCATCGCGCCGGCCCCAACGCCGGCGATCTGCAAGAACTGGCGGCGAGACGTCATCGTCATCTCCTTTGAAAATCGGGCGACACGAGCAGCAGCGCGAGCGCCGTTTGCGCGCTTTCGGCGCGCGAGAGGGCAAGGGCGGTCGCAGGGCTCAGCGAGCCGGCGCTCAACCGAGGGCCGAGCATGCGCGCATCGATACGATCGCCGGCACGCGCGGCGATCCGCTGGGCGAGTTCCACCCGGCGCACGAGCGCATCGGGCGCAGCCCAGCTGGCCGCGATATCGTCGTAGCCCGCCGGCGAGCCGGGCCGCCAAACCGGCTGCCCAAGCTGGGTCAACAGCGGCGCCGCCTTCACGCCGTCGAGTTCGCGGGTGCCCAGGCCGCGCAGCGTCGAGAGGACCCAGTCCCAGGGCGTCTTGAACTTGACGGGGGCGCTCGACCACGCCTCCTGCGAAGCGACGAGCGCGCGATACACCGACGGAAGATCGCCGTTGCTCGCCTGAAACGCTCGATCCAACCGGGCGACGAGCGCCGGGCTCGGATCGTCGCCGGCGAAGTGACGGGCAAGCTTGGTCGCGACGTGCCGAGCGGTGGCCGGCGCGTCCGCCAAATCGTGCAGCACGGCCAGCGCTTGTGCTTCGCCCTGCTCGGCATAGCGGCGACCCCGGATCGTCCGTTCGCCCGGCTCGTGCAACCCGGGTCGATACACGAAGCTGCCGGGCACCCCGCCTCCGCCCTTCGGTCCGACGATGCTCCACCCCGTCAATGCGCGCGCGAATTCGGTGACGTCATCCTGCGTATAGCCCGTGCGCACACCCAGCGTATGCAGTTCCATGATTTCGCGAGCCAAGTTCTCGTTGAGCCCACGCTTGTGCTGCGGATCGCGCGCGTCGGCCCGCATCGCGGCCATGCTGTCGGGACCGACCGAGCGCACCTGGTCCAGGAAGACTTGCATCGCGGGATGGCGCTCGACCGCGAGCAGCATGTCCTCGAAGCGGCCGAGCACGTGCGGCCGAATCGCCTCGGCTTCGAAGGCGCCCGCCAGCGCGGCAACTTGGGGCTTTTCCGTCGAAATCGCGAAGTGATTGCTCCAGAAGTGCACGAGCCGCTCGACGAACGGCGTCGCTGTCGTCAAAGCGCTTTGCACCCGCGCATCGACGGCATCGCGATAGGCGTCGCGCACTTCGCTGCGTACGGCTTGCCGCGCCGCGAGCCTAGCGCGCTCGTCGGCGCCGCTCGCCGCTTGCTGGCGCGCAGCGGCGAGCGACTGCACGAGCGCGGGCACGTCGCGCAACTGCGCCCAGGCGGCGGGCTTTGGATCGTAGCGGTCGAACTGCGCCAACAGCCACGCTCTCGGGTCGGCAGGCGGCGATTCGTCGTCGCGCACGCCAAGACCGAACCGGTTCAGCGCGATGGCCGCCTCATTCAAATGCGGTGAATCGGTCATGCTGTTTTCGCTCCACGCTCTACGCTCCACGCCCGACGGTGGACGGTCGATGTCGTATCGGTATGCGGCTTAAACGGAGCGATGGCGCGCCATCCGTCGCATCGGGCTCGATATTTTTATTGCCGCGCCGCCCACGACGCGCCTCGCGCCTGCCCGCAAACGACCTATGCTAGAGAACACCGCCCTCATGCCTTGCCGAGCGCGGCCATTCGCTCTTTCCTCCTACGGAGGCCGGTCATGTCGATGAGTCACACCCTAGAGGCGTGCCTGCAGCACAAGGGCTGCCGCTATGAAGTCGTTCGCCACCCGTACAGTCACTCCAGCATCGAAACGGCTGCGGCCGCGCACGTCCCCGGCGAGCGCTTGGCCAAGACGGTCTTGCTCGAAGACGAGCAAGGCTACGTGGCTGCCGTCCTGCCCTCGACGCATGCCGTTCGGCTCTCCGAGATCTGGGAGATGACCGGTCGCCATCTGACGCTCGCGAGCGAAACGGACATGCGCGAGCTGTTCAAGGATTGCGAACCCGGTGCGCTACCCCCCATCTGCACCGAGTACGGAATGATGACCTTTCTCGATGAAAGCCTCACGCAGCAGCCTGAAATCTACTTCGAAGCCGGCGATCACGAGGAATTGGTGCATATGCAGGCCGACCAGTTTCTCGCGCTGATGGATCGCGCCGAGCGGGCGCGCTTCGCCCATCGGATGCAGGGCGTCTCGATGTAGTTTGGATGGGTTTCGCTGTAGTCGCGGCCGCAGCGGTGCCGCACCGGGCCGCTCAAGGTGCGTCCGACTGCGATGCCTCGCTCGGCGCGCGCTTGCCGTTCGCCGGCGGTGGCGGCAACCGCCATTGGCCGTGCGCCTTCAGGCTTTGCGCGAAGGTTGCGCGCTCGGCGGGCGTGAGCGTCGCAACGAAATCGGCCACGGCCGCTTCCACGTGCTCGCGCACCGCGCGGTCGGCATCGCGCGTGGCTAGCAGTGCTGTATCGAGCGCCGAGCGATCCCATTGCGGCGCCGCAACGAGGCGCAATACGTCGCCGCGTCCCTCGCGGGCTTGCTGCGCGAACGGCCGCGCCTCGCGCCGCGCCCGACGCAGCGCATCGAGGAACTGCCGCTGCCGCTCCGGCGAGAGATCCTGCGCGGCATAGCGTAGCGCTTGAGGCGCGCGCGGAAAGACGCTGGCCACGGCCGGCACAGCGTGTCGAGCGGCGAACCAGCGATAGGCGCCCCCTGTGATCGCCCCCACTAGAAAGAGGTTGAGCGCGAGCGAGCCGACGCACAGCATCTTGATCGCGCGGGCCGTCATTGCACGCCTCCCTCTTCGCCCGACGTGCCGAATCCCGTCGATAAATAGGAAGACGATGGCTCATGTAACGTCGAGGTAGGCTCCCCGCTCATCATCATCACCGACGACATCGCCATCGCGCCCGCAACGAGCCCTGCCACGCCCGCACCGGCCAGCGCCGCACCCGGAAGCCACCAGCGTGTTGACCGGGCGCCCGTCGCCCAGCCACGCGTAGGGACATGCGCCGACGCGACGATGCGGCGCTGCAGCGCGCGGCCAGGCGCTTCGACGGTATCCGCGGCCAAGCATGCGTCGAGGGCGGCAGCGGCATCGAGCCGCGGCTGGGCCTCGTGCGGACAAGCCGCGGCGAACGCACACGCCGAGGCGCGTTCGCCTTCCGGCCACCGGCGCGGGTCGGCACCGTAGGCGTCGACGATCTGAGCGAATCGTTGGGGGGTCATCGGCGTCATCGATCGATCCTTGCAAGTCTTCATCGTTTCCGTGCCGCGGGCGTCGGCTCGGCTTCGCGTCCACGCGCCCGCGGGCGGCCCTGCGGCGCCGGCTTGGCCGCTGCCGCTTCGGACAATTGCGCACGCAGGCTGCGGCGGGCGCGTACGAGCAGACTTTCCAGCGCATCGACCGTCAGCCCCATGAGGCCAGCCGCTTCCGCGTTCGACAGCGCTTGGTAATAGGTCAGCACGAGCGCCTCGCGTTGACGCGGCGGCAAAGCCGCCAGCGCCTGCCGGACGCGCGCGCCCTGCTGGCGTGCCTCCAGGGCCGCCTCGGGCGTGATCGGCCCTTGGCCCGCGTCGTCAGGTTGCGTCTCGTCGAGCGTGTCGTCGGGCACCTCGCGCCGCACGCGCAGCCGGTCGTAGCAGAGATTCATCGCAACGCGGTGCAGCCACGTGTCCACACGGGCCTCGCCCTCGCGCCAATGCGGCGCTTGTTTCCAGATGCGCACGAACGTCTCCTGCGCCACGTCCTCAGCCTCCATGCGATCGCCGAGCATGCGAACGGCGAGCGCGAGCAGCCGCGGCAGCTTGCGCGCGACGAACTGGCGGACCGCCGATGCGTCGGCGCGCGCCACGCGAGCGAGGAGCTCAGCGTCCGGATCGCGCGGGTTCAACGGACGCGGCTCCGGTGTCCGAGCCGGCCGACAGCGTCGGCACCCCGCCCGATGCGGCGCCGCAGCGCAGCCTCCACGCGTTCGTGTCGCACCCTGTCAGTCATCTTCATCGTCGAACATCGATCCTTCGAAGCCTCGGCAAAACCCTTAAACGGACGCCGCGGCAAAACCCGTCGCGGCGGTGGCCAATTGCAGCCTATCGCAGTGGTCAGCCGATGCGACGCCCTTTTTTTGAAAACCTTTACGGCGTGAACAAAACAGGCATAGAGTCGGAGCGCTTACTGCGGTACGGTTGCGCCCGCCTTTCGCACCTTACCGTCGTCCGTCTGCATCGCCGTTCGCTTCGAGGAGTGATTTTCATGATTCTTCGGTTACTCGCCGTGCTGCCGTTTATCGGCATCCTGCTCGGTGTCCCATTCGTCAATCGCGTGGAACCGCTGATCTTGGGCATGCCGCTCGTGCTTGCCTGGATCGTGTTCTGGGTCGTTATGAGTGCGGTCATCATGGCCATCGTCTACCGCTTCGATCCGGCCAATCGCGCCGCCGCCCAACCCGCAGAGGAGGCCCGCTCATGAGCAGCGCACTTCTCATCATCGCAGCCATCACGCTCGTCGCACTCTGGCTCGGCGTGCGCGCGCGCCGCGGTCACGACATGAGCCTCGAGCAATGGTCGGTCGGAGGGCGCAGCTTCGGCACGGCGTTCGTCTTTCTGCTGATGGCCGGCGAGATCTATACGACGTTCACGTTTCTCGGCGGCAGCGGCTTCGCCTACGGCAAGGGCGCGGCGGCCTACTACATCCTGTCGTACGCGACCCTCGCCTATATCCTTTCGTACTGGCTGCTGCCCCCGATCTGGCGCTACGCCAAAGCGAACCGGCTTGTCTCGCAGCCGCACTTTCTGTCGAGCAAATACGCGAGCCCCGCGCTGGGCGTGCTGGTGGCAATCGTCGACGTCGTCGCGCTCGTGCCGTACCTCGTCCTGCAGTTCAAGGGACTCGGGATCATCGTGACGACGGCCTCTTACGGCGTGATCTCGCCCACGGCTGCGATCTGGATCGGCGCAATCGTCGTCACCGCCTACGTGACGATCTCGGGTGTGCGCGGCTCGGCTTGGAACTCCGTGCTGAAGGACGTGATGATTCTCGCCATCGTCATCTTCCTCGGCGTGTATCTGCCGATACATTTCTACGGCGGCTTCAGTTCGATGTTCCATGCGATCGATACCGCCAAGCCCGGCTTCCTGACCTTCCCCGAGAAGGGCGCGAGCGTCGCCTGGTTCCAATCGACGGTGCTGCTCACGGCGCTCGGCTTCTTCATGTGGCCGCATACGTTCGGCTCGATCTATACGGCGCGCAACGAGCGCATCTTTCGGCGCAACGCAGCCGTGCTGCCGCTCTATCAGTTGATTTTGCTGTTCGTGTTCTTCGTCGGCTTCGCGGCGACGCTCAAGGTGCCGGGCCTCAAGGGCAGCAACATCGACTTGTCGCTGTTCCACCTGTCGCTGCAGGCGTTCGATCCGTGGTTCGTGGGCGTGATCGGAGCGGCCGGCGTGCTGACCGCACTCGTGCCCGGCTCGATGATCCTGAACGCAGCGGCAACGCTGCTCGCCAACGACGTCTACCGCGGCGCCGTCGACCGCAAGGCCGCGGACGCGTCGGTGGCCAAGCTCGCTCGTGTGCTGGTGCCGATCATCGCGCTCGTCGCCGTCTTCTTCACGCTGCGCGGCGGCGAAACGATCGTCGCGCTGCTGTTGATGGGCTACAGCTTTGTCACGCAGTTGTTCCCGGCGGTCGTGACGAGCCTCGCGGCACGCAATTGGGTGACCAAGCAAGGGGCGTTCGCCGGCATCGTGGCGGGTGTGGCCGTCGTCGCTTATACGACGCTCGCTCACGCAAGCATCGGGCAATGGTTCCCGTCCCTGCCCGACAAGGTCAAGGACTTGAACATCGGGCTTGTTGCGCTGGTGATCAACATCGTCGTGCTCATCATCGTGAGCGCCGTGACGCAGCCGAGCGCTGCGGAACAATCGCACGCGCGCACGCTCTAGCGCCATTGCGCCCGTTACGGCGTGCGCGAGCCTCGCGCACGCCGGCTCCCTGCCCTGCCTCCCCACCCTGCCCTGCCTACGGGCCGCGATCGGCTGAGATCGTCGAGCCTTCTTCCCTAAAGCGCGCCCGTATCTATCGTCTTTTGTTCTAACGATATGGCCTATTGTTCTAAGGGCCGGTGCCGCGGCGCCTTACAATCGCAGGCTGACCTTGCCACGGGCCTGCCGCCCCCCACCGTACGATGCATCTGCCCCACATCGACTTGCTGTACTCCGCTTCCGGCCTTGGCGTCGGCTTTCTCGTCGGCTTGACGGGTGTGGGCGGCGGCTCGTTGATGACGCCGCTGCTCGTGCTGGTTTTCGGCGTACATCCGGCCACGGCCGTGGGCACCGATCTGCTTTACGCCGCCGTGACGAAGGCAACGGGCACGCTGGTGCACGGGCTCAAGGGGTCGGTCGACTGGCGCATCACGGGGCGGCTCGCGAGCGGCAGCGTGCCGGCGGCTGCGCTCACGCTGTGGCTGCTCCATCGCTACGGCATGCATTCGAACGCCACTACGTCGCTGATTCAGCACGTGCTCGGCACGGCCCTGCTGGTGACGTCGGTGGCGCTCGTTTTCCGCCCACAGCTTGCTAAGCTGGCCGTCCGAACCCCGCGCACGGTGAGCCCGGCGCGCACCGCGCTCTATACCGCGTTGACGGGCGCCGTGCTCGGCGTACTCGTTTCGCTGACTTCGGTCGGCGCTGGCGCTATCGGCGTGACCGTTCTGTTGCTGCTGTATCCGGCGCTCGCCACCTCGCGCATCGTCGGCTCCGACATCGCGCATGCGGTACCGCTCACACTCGTCGCGGGCATGGGCCATTGGCTGCTCGGCTCCGTCGACGGCGCGATGCTGCTCTCGCTGTTGATCGGCTCGGTTCCGGGCATCGCGCTCGGCAGCCATTTTTCGGCGCGCTCGCCCGAGGCGCTGCTACGCAATTTGCTTGCTGCTGTGCTCGTACTGGTTGGCGTGCGGCTTCTTTGGGCTTGATGTCCGGTTCCATTTTTTCGTAGAAGAACACCTCGACTGATAAAGGATTTCTTTCGATTGCATTACATGCACAATCGATCCCCTCTTCGGTAATCGATTGAATCGCGACTTGACTGGATCTCGCGTCCCAGTCTTTCGCGATAAATCTCTAAGTAATGCCAGTACCGCTGCGCAATCTGAGAGCAAGCCTCTCGCTCATGAGGCGCTCTGCCCCTCGCGCGTTCTATCTCACTATCGCAACGAACATATTCGCCGGGCTCGTCCCGTCCGCCCTCGTATATGTCGGCGCGCAACTGATTGCGCATATGACAGCGGGAAACGTAGTTGGCGCGGCGGTCGGGGCAGCGACGATCGCTGTAGGCGGGCCGGTTGCAGCGTTGCTGGGAGCGCCGATCTTCAGTTCTGGCGGCGCGCTCAGTTCTGGATCGTTGGCGTCGCCGGTCGGGCCGGCGCCATTAGCGCGACGATCAACGGGGGAGCGCAGTATCTGCAGAACGGCGGTTCACCAGGCGCTTGCGCGCAAGGTGTTCAACGCTCAAGCTCAGTTCTATCGATGACCGTGCATGTCGATTGGAGTGCCCCGCCTCATTCACTCCCGCTGCCCCAAACCGCGCCGCCCGCGCGCCGTCAACTGCGTCGACACTTCGCTGACGAGCGAGCGCAACCATGCCACGTCCTCCGGCCGGTCGGGTTGTGGATGGCAGAGCTGATAACACTTGATTCGCGGAAACGGAATCGGGGCATCGAGCACGGCGAGCGGCAACATGCCCGCATAGTGCGTTGCGAAACGCCGCGTCGTCGTGAAAATCAAATCCGAGCGCAGTAGCACCTGCGGCACAAGCCCGAAGTACGGCAACGTGGTCACGATGCGCCGCGCACCGCCCGCTCGCGCAAGCCCGATCTCGATCGCATTGCGGCGCACGCCGCTGTAAGGCGTCGGCGCAAGATGCGCGGCAGCAAAATACGCCTCGGGCGTAAGGGGCGCGTGAGCAAGCGGATGATCCACCCGCATCAGGCACACGACCGTGTCGCTGAATAAGTCGCTCCGCGCAAACCGCTCGTCGGGTTTAGGCCAATTGCCCACCACGACGTCGAGTTCGCCCGACAAAAGCGCCGCCGAATGATCGAGTGCGGGATTGAGCGAATCGATCTCCAGCCGCGCCTGCGGTGCGGCTTCGCGAAACCGCGCAATCAGCGTCGGCATAAAAAAGTCGTTCAGATAATCCGGGGCGGCAAGCCGAAACGTACGCCGCGTCACCGCCGGATCGAAGCTGCCATGCGGCGTCGCGACGAAATCGACGTCGCGCAGCACACGCTGCGCCGGCCCAAGCAGCGATTCGCCGAATTCGGTCGGCACCATACCCGTCTTGCCGCGCACGAGAATCGGATCGCCCAGTGCCTCGCGCAGCTTGCGCAGCGCGGTGCTGATTGCGGGCTGCGTTTGGTTGAGCCGCAGCGCTGCCTGGGTGACGCTGCGCTCGGTCAGCAGCGTCCGCAGCACACGCATGAGCCAAACATCGAGCCCATCGTTGCCGCGCGCGTCATCCGTCATCGATTCAGCCGCGATGGCCTCGCGGCGCGTCGGCTGCGTCACGAGGCGACCCCGCTCGGCAGCGCACTAATGCGCTTGACCTCCGGCGATTCCAGCCAGCCCGGCGAACGCGCGCAATAAAGCACCATCGGCAAAGCATCTTCGCCCCAAAACAATTGCCGATGAAGACGGAACGTCGGCACGCCGAACACGCCGAGCGCAATCGCATCGTCGAAATTGCGCTGCAGGCGCGCCTTGGTATCCGGATGCTCGATTAACCGCTCACCGTGCGGCACATTCAGCAACTGGCACAGATCGGCGAAGCCGTCGGGTGTCGACGGATCGCGTCCGTCGCGCCAGATAAACCGAAAAATGGTGCAGACCGTCGGCACGTCGGCCTCGATCGCTGCGGCGAGCAGCAATACCTTGGTCGAATCGAACGGATGCGAGGGCGGCATCCTAAACGGAATCCCAAGCTGCTCGGCGCGGAACAGCGCATGACGATAAACGAACATGCGCTTTTGCGGCACTTCGTCCGCGGGACGCTGGCCCCAATGCCGGTAAAGCGCGTAAACCGAAACGGGCACGAGCGAGAACGGCATGCTGGGCCACTTGTCGTGCTGCTCCAGCAGAAGGTACGAGAACGGCGACACGAAATCGTAAAACCACAGCGGCGATGCTGCATCGATTGTTTGAGTCATGGAATGTCTCCGTTTTATCCGGTGGCGGCTCCGCGCGGGTAAACAACGCGGCGAACGCCGCTGCCCGCATGTGAAGCATCTTACGCGCCGCCCGCCTCTCTGTGCGCTTGCTCGTCGTACGCCTGGGTCAACCTCGTACGCACGAATCCGATATGTTGCCGCAGTACGTAGAACTGGTCGGCATAGGCAAGCGGCATCTTCATACGGTTCACGGCCCCTTCGATCTCCGCCAGTTTGACGAGCGACGCGGCGCGCTCCTCGTCGGTCGCTTTTTCGTCGAGCGCCGAACGCTCGATCGCGATGAGCGCACCGTACCAGCGGTAGATGCGCGACTTCACGCGCCACGCGTAGAGCGACGGGATGAGCCTCACGCCCGGAATCAGCACGACGACGATCGGCACGACGAGCACGATCAGACGATCGACGAGGCTCGCGAGCCAGAACGGCAGCACCCGGTACAAGAAGCCCTTGCCCGATTTGTAGTAGCGGGCGGCATCATCGCTGATCGGAAAATCATGGATGACCGGCGAGGGAAACTCGCCGGCATTCTGCAGCAGACTCGCACGGCCGTGCACTTCCTTAGCCGCTTCGATAAGCAGATCGGACAGCGCCGGATGGAGCGAGTCGCGCGCGACGAGCTCAGCCGTCGGTGCGACGGTATGGACCGGCTCCGGCGGCAAGTTCTTGCCGAGATCGAACGCGCCCATCGGCACTTCGACATCGGTCAGGTACGCGAAGCGGCGCGCATAGGCGCGTGCCTGCGCAAACGAGAACAGCCGTACGCCGGGCGTGCGCAGCAACCCCGCCATCACGGGCGGCTGCGCCGAATCGCCGGCCAGGAAAGCGGCGTCGATCTCGTGCGTCGTCAGCGCGTGGGCGGCCGCATCGCCGGTCAGCGGCAGCAGCGTCGTCCCGCCGCCCGGCTCGATGCCGTTCGCCTTGAGCAGCGCAAGCGCCAATGCGCGCGTGCCGCTGCCTTCCGGCCCGATCGCGATCCGTTTGCCGGCGAACGACGACAGGCGCGAGCGCTCGCGCCCTTCGTAGAAGATCACAAGCGGAACATAAGTGACGCTGCCCAGCGAGACCAGGTGCTCGGTGCGCTCATCGCCCGTCGCCGCCTGCGACGCGGCCGCCGGCGCTGAAGAAGGCGATGTCGATGCCGCAACGGATGCGGAGGTTGCCGCGTCGGCCCGCCCCACGGCGGCGCCCGTCGAGGCCGTGGCGCCGCTGGCCGTGCCGGTCGCACTCGCCGCACTGGCTCCCTGCGCGGCGAGCGTCACACCGCTCTGCACGAAGCCGACATCGACCGAGGTATCCGGATCGGACAGGCGTTGCAGATTCTCGAGCGAGCCGGCCGACGACAGCACTTTGAGCGTCACGCCGTTGCGCGCCAGGATCGCCCGATAGCGCTGCGCCGCGTTCCAAAAAGAGCTGCCGGGCGGACCGGCCGAGATCGTCAGCGTACTAGGCGGCGCCGGTTGGATCAGGCGAATCGCGAGCCAGATCGCCGCTGCCGAGATGGCGAGGATCGGGCCCATCGACACGGCGAGATCGCGCCAGGAGACGGCAATGACGCGCGCGACGAAACGCGACGGACGCGGCGGGCGCAGCATCCGTCGCATTTTCGGCATGCGCGGCAGCCGCGGCTTATTGTGGGGCGGCGGGTTGTCCGACATCGTCAGCGTTGACCGAACCCGGCGCCTTCGAACAGGTCTTTGTACGCGCGCGGCTGCGAGCGCCAATATTGCTTCGGTGCGTGCACCCTGGCGCCGAGCTTTGCCGCCGCATGCCACGGCCAGCGCGGATCGTAGAGCATCGCACGCGCAAGCGAGACCGCATCGGCCTCGCCGTTCTCGATGATTGCTTCAGCCTGCTCCGGCTCGGTGATGAGCCCGACCGCGATCGTCGGCAATCCTACGTCGGCCTTCACACGCTGGGCGTAGGGCACTTGGTAGCCCGGGCCGAGTTTGATCGCTTGTTCGGGCGAGACACCGCCGGTCGTGACATGGATGGCCGCGCAACCGCGGGCCTTCAGTGCCTTGGACAGCGCAACCGTGCCTTCGATGTCCCATCCGCCCGGCACCCAGTCGGTCGCAGAAATGCGAGCCCAGACCGGACGCTCGGCGGGAAACGCCGCGCGCACCGCCTCGAACACTTCGATCGGAAAGCGCATGCGATTCTCGAGGCTGCCGCCGTACGCGTCGTCGCGATGATTGGCGATCGGCGAGAGGAATTGGTGCAGCAAATAGCCGTGGGCCGCGTGGATTTCGATGGCGTCGATGCCCAGACGTGCGGCCCGTTGCGCGGCGGCGACGAAGTCGTCGCGCACTTTCTCGAGACCGGCTCGGTCGAGCATGACGGGCGGCTCTTCGTCCTTGGCATGCGGCACCGCCGATGGCGCGACCGTCTTCCAGCCGAGCGGCTCATGCGAGGCAATCTGCGCGCCGCCGTCCCACGGCGCGCGGCTCGATCCCTTGCGGCCCGCGTGACCGAGTTGCACGGCCACCGCGATCGGCGAGTAGGCGCGCACGGCCTTGAGCACGCGGGCCAGCGCGGCTTCGTTCTCGTCGGAATAAAGACCGAGATCGCCCGGCGAAATGCGGCCTTCGGCCGAGACGGCCGTGGCCTCGAGAATGAGCATGCCCGCACCCGACAGGGCGAGGTGGCCGAGGTGGATCATGTGCCAATCCGTCGCCGAACCGCCTTCGGCGGAGTACTGGCACATCGGGGCAATGACGATGCGGTTGGGCAGGGCAAGGTTGCCGATGGTCATCGGCTCGAATAAACGGCTCATGAGCAGGTTCCTCATCCTCGATGGGTTGGCGGCGCCGGCGGTCGGGCGCTGCGACCGAGCGAGCACGCAATGATTCGGCGTGCGGTGCGACTTCGATGATGGAGGATACGGGATGCCGCCCAAAAATGCTTCAAAGAAGCGCGATCGCGCCGCGCAACGGCTCCCCTCGCATCAACTCAGCGCCGTTGCGCGCCGACAAGAGCACCAACTGCATGAAGCTATTTGCCGGCGCATAGTGCACGAAGCTGCTCTCGAACATACGCGCCAGCACGCTGACCGGGCAGTCGTAAAGCGCTGTCTCGTCGATCGCCACCCGCACCCGGATACCGCGCACCAACATCGGCTGCGGCTTCATCACAATCCATTCGAGCGCGAGTTCATGCGCGAGATGCTTTAGGCTTTCGATTTGCCGCTGGGCGCTCGTCGAGCGCGAAGGCGCATGGGCCGCCAACAGCCGCTTGAACGCTGGCAAGCCCTCTTGACACAGGTTCAACGGCCCTCCCGACAGCATCGCGACAATATCCCACAACTGATACGGCAATTTCGTCCGCGCACTGGTTCGGGTCGGCGAGCGAAGCATCGATGCGCGTCCGATCAGCGTCTGATTCGCGTAGACGAAATCACCGTGCGGGTCACCGATTTGCACGCTCGCAGGCAAGTCGCCATTCGTACACGTGAGGTCCATATCGACCTGTACGCCGCGCACGTCCATCGTCTTGCCGTTCCCATCGACGAGCGCAAGCAGCATAGCGTTGCTCGGCACGAAATCGGCAAGCCGCCCCCCGCGCTCGGCAAGCCAATAGGGCTTGCCGTCCGTCAAGCGGCTCAGGAGCGAGTGATAAGGCCTGAGGTCCTCGGTCACTGTTCCGTTGGCCGTATCCTGCGTCAAGCGAACAGCGTCAACCCGGTAAGCGCAGGTATCCGAAGCACACAACGTATCGGGCACGATCGGATAAACGGGAAGCGAGGGCGTCTCCAGCGAGACCGGCTGGGCGGGTGCAGCAAATAGATTGATGACAGGCGTGCAGAACAGCTTGAAGTTCGATGCGGCGAGACCTTGCAGGAGTTGACCGTGCGCGGAGTCGCAGTGCAGGTCCTGGATCGGCAAATGCAGCGTCACGCTGCGGCCGCCACGGGCGGTGCGCATCATTGCGGATAGGTCGATATCGATGAAGTCGAACTTCTCCGGAAAAGAAAAGAATTCAAGCAGGACGCGAAACTTCGAACGACCCTCGCCGTGTCGGTCGATCAACGCCTCGTCCTGGTGGAAGCCGGCGCACGATACCGGTACGGCGTCCAAGGCGATCCACGTTCCGTTACCGTCGGCCTCGACAAACGCGTTCGACGCGCGCAGCAACAGGGTATCCATCGCCGCCGCCACGGTGCGACGGTCACCGTCCACGAAAAGGCGTACACGCTCCGGCATGCCGCTGCCAAGCAGTGCATCCGCAGCACGCGCAGCGAACGTTATGGAAACAATGCCCGTTGTTTGCGCATGCAGCCGAACCTTAATAGGCGCGGACGTGGCGGACGCGTATCGCGCGTCGGCGATCCGCACTGGCGCGAATACGACGTCGTAGACGGTTTTAAATGGATACTCGCCTTTGCGCGTCTTGAGTTCGGCACCCCGTTCGATGATGAAAGGATCGGTCAGGTTCCCAATCGCATCGCTGCCCTCGAAGCGGGCAATCGAACACGAGGGGAAGGGTCGCAGGTACTCGGGGTACGTTATCTCGAGCATCGCGGTGGTCAGCTCCGGATAATCGTCGTCAATGCACGCGCTGGAACGAGCGAAGATCAGCGCGGCGCTTTGAAGCAAGCGCTCGACGTGCGGGTCTTCCGAGTGCTCCCCGGAAATGGAAAGCCGCGCGGCCGCCTCGGGATGACGTCGTGCAAACTCGCCGAGCGAGCGGCGCAAGGCCGCGAGTTCACGCTCGTAGTAGGGAAGTAAGTCATCGAGCGGGTCGGTCATATGCGGCCCGACGAGGACAAGCTTGAAATCAGAGTCGCGCCGCAGGAGGTCTTGTGGCCGTCGAAGGCCGCGGGCTTGCCGTCGACAATAAACGTCGGATCGCCCTCGGCAATGAGGCAGTTTTCGTGTCCCTGCACGGGGCAAATGCAACGATCGCCTTGCCGTGCAACGGGACGATCCATGACTTTTCTCCGTTCGCTGCCACTCACGACTTTTCCGCCGTGGCTGTTCGCGTCTCCGACGCGGATGATCCCTCGCATGCCGCCTCCGTTATTGCGTGAACCCTTGAGTAGGGTAAGAGACTCCCCGACGGCGTCCCCACCAGGGCAAATAAGCGTTGTTCTCGCCGCGCGCCCGAAACCAATCGCGCTCGGCATCGATCGGAATCAACTGAGCCGGCGGCGTGACGATTACCGCGCTCAATTGCGCAGAGTCCGTTGTACCGGCAACCAACACATGCCCGCCTAGGTGATTCGCATGGCCAATCGCCAGCGCGACATCGGTCAGTGCTGTGCCCGCTCCCGTGTCGCCGAGCAACGCCGGTGTATTGAAGGTCTGCTTCTGGAAGTCGAATTCAGGCAGCGTGTCGGTCAATGTTCTTCCTAGCGCGGCAATTCGTTCGGAGGCGGCGTCGCTGCCGTGGCCGGCGTCATGAATAACGTACGCGATGTTGGCCGGCATCATGCCGGCATTGAGCGTAGCGGCGTCGATCGCAGCTTTCCACGCTTGCGTGCTGCGCGTCGTGCCCACCTTCGCTTCGAAAGCGTCCACGTTAGCGGTAGCGACGCGGCCGACCCAGGCCAGCGCGTCACGCCCGGTATCCATCTGCGGCCCGGCGAGGACCAGCAGGACCATGTTCTCGTTCATCTGTTCATCCTTCGGCGGAAAGCTCGGCGCATCCCAATTCATCACCCAGACGCTTTCTTTCGGGTGCGATTGCAGATAGTCGAGCGCAGCGTTCAACGATGCGAAGCCAGCGTTGGGGCCGCCGGGTGTTACGTGGACGTCTGGGGGGGCATCCTTCGTCCAGAGGTCGGGGTAATGAGGGTTGCCAATGTTGAATTGCCCACTGATCGCCTCTTGCATATACTCGCCGGCCTCCACAGGATCAAGGCGATGTGCCGGAATCGCGTATTCGACATGAATACCGGCGAGCTCGCGCCACTTGCGTTTGTTTGATGGGGCGACTGTGTAGAAGTAATGCGGGTTCAGCACATAGCGATCACCAAAGATATCCAGCAATTTATCTACGTACTTCTCTTGGAAACCCTTCAATGTCTCTTTCCCGCGAACGCCATTTGCTATCCCTGCCACTGGCTGCATAGAGGTAAAGCGCTGCGGTTGTGTCCGCACCATGTCGTCATTTTTGTTGGGCTTGACGAGGCCGAGGGTCCATAGGAGTTGCCATTCCGTCGGGTAGTCGCGACGCTGCAGGGGATTCAGCCATTCGACGCCGACCACTTGCGCTGCAAACGCATGAGAGGACACGGGCGGTGCCGACCGCGGCACCGCTGCATGAACCGTGTCTGCCTTTGCCGGCATGACCGCAGCACTCGCAAATAAAAAGACAGCCGTTGCCAGCATCGCTGGAAATGCAAAAAGGGCGGAAAACATGCGTGTGGAACTCCATGAACGATTGGCGGCTTCGCCGGTGAACATCAGCACCGTCACCGCAACGAAGGTAACAAGCATCACGAATGCGGCCAGCCCGAGACGGCGGCGCCAAGTAGAAATGAGCCTCATAGCACCCCGTCCCGCCGATCGACGATCTTGGAAGGCATGCTGGCGTCGGGCTCCGACTTGATCCAATCGGTAAGCGGCTGCTTCATCAGCGAGCCCGTCCGGAAATACTCAAAATACCGATAGCCGGGCTCGTCCTTATCCAGTCCCTCCCCAAACCGCCAATCCGCAGCGATTCGGAGTTGAGCTAGGTCGGCGCTCGACAGGTAGCACAATCCGATCGCTACGTCGTAAGCGAGCGCGTTTTCCGCGTGATCGGGATTGGTAACGATCGTCGAGTGATTGGTTGCATTGTTATCGGCACCTTCCGTCAAAATTTCGGTGATCTGCTCGTTGCGCCAATGCTGATAGTCGACGCCGGCCTGCACCGGATCGTCTTCGCCCACCACCTTGCCTTCCTCATTCACCCAGCCCGGGCGCTGCTCGCGCCGCGCCAACATCCGCAGCGTCGCATGATCTTCGTAACGCAGCGCCGCCTCGCTCTGTATCGTCCCGAGGCCCCGATCCGGCCACGCGTCGTAGGGGTCATTCGGGTTCAACTTCGCTCCGTCCTGTGCCTTGTTCCTGTCGCGCGCGTTCGCCGGTGGATCGTAGCCCTCGTTGAAGTCGCTCGTGGCGTCTGCGTCCTTGACCGAGAACACCGCGCCATACCGGATCGCCTTGGGTTCGAATGGACGCTTCAGCGCCGGGGCGTTGATATAGATTTTCCAGTCGGGATCGGGGCTCGCATTCACCGCAATCCTCGTGAATACGTTGAACAGATAAAGCACCGGCGCAGTAGCTAACGTCATGAACTGCGTAATCGGATTTGTGTTGGCGCGCAGCCCGCGCTCCAGCGAGAAACGCGCGGGTGGCGAAGGCGGAAACCAGAACCCCTCTTTCCCGTTCCGGTCATGCCGCCAGTCGTTCTCCCAGTAGCGGTAATACACGCCCGCAGTCCCCACCTTGAACCCGGACGAGAACACTCGCTGCGTAAATACGCCCTCGGCGTTCGTGTCGGCCCGCTCCTTGTCGCTCAGTCCCCGCCAGCCGATACCTTGCACGGTAGCCGCCGAAATGACCTGATCGTGCGGGCAGCAATACAACGTGACGCGGCCGAACGTACGGCCATTGAGCCCGTGAGCCGTTCGATCGTCGCCGGCGCTGTAGGCTGCGCCGCCGCTCTCCGACGTGCGCGTGTTGGCCATCTCGGCGTCGATTTCCGGCGCCCCCGGCTCGAACGCGGCCCTTTCGCGCAAAATATCGAAATACGCCTTCAGCGTCTCGGCGCGCGCGATATAGCTTTCGCGCCCCCTATGGCCGTCCTTATCCTTCATGCCGCGCTGGGCCCACGAGTCGGCTTCCAGGGTCGGCACTAAGCTATAGGGGGGATTGCAAAGCACATAGGTATCGGCGACGCATCGCCCGCTGCGTCCGAAGGCATCGGTGACTGCAGGAAGACGATCGCCGAGAAACGCGGCGGCCATTCCAACCATGTTGCCTTGGCTGTGGCATACGACGGTGATCGGCGTATCCGCTTGCTTGTTGCGGATCGATTCGATCAGCGCAGCCAGACGTAGCGCCCCAAGCACCATGTACGCTCGCGGGGGACACGCATAGACTTTGCGCGCGCGGACGGAATTCAAATGCTGTACGGTGATCCATAGAAAGAGCCTGTCGTTCAACCCTTCATGCCATAAGTCCGGCAGGCTCGACGTGCCATTGGCGAACGGCCCGCCTCCCCAATAGTTCTGCTCGTTCAGGAAGATGTTCGTGCCGTAGCGCTTCATCTCATCCTTATTGACCTTGTAGCCCCAGCGGAAATGGATCACAGGCGAAAATGAAGCCTGTTGGATGTAGTTACCCGACCACATATTCGGGTTGATATACCCATCGGCCGTCAAGCTCTCGATGTACTGCGCAGGCGAGAGCTGACCGGCCGCTGGGCCGGTGTACTTCAACTGGTCGCTGTTGCGGCCTAGCCGAGCGTTCAAGCCCCGGCATAGCCCTTCTTCCGAAGCAGTAAACCATTCCCCATCCGAATTGACGCCATGCACGAAAATGACGATGCCCGGCAGCGGCATCTGCTTGATGCAGATCAGGGGTTTGTCGGCGCCGAACAACGTCGTGCCCTTCGTACTGCTCACGAGCACGCGGGGCGAGGTATTCAAGGAAGCGCTCATAGCTTGAACCTCGCTTTATTGACGTGGTTTTTTAAAGAAATTGACGACAAGCGATTCGAAGCGGTCGCTGCTGATGGCGGGCAGATTGCCCTCGGCGTCCGATTGCCCCGTGAGCGCCTCGCCGGTCGCTCTATGGACCTCGCCCTCATACCCGCCGACAGGTACGCCGTCTGTAGGGCGGATCAATTGCGGCACGCGCCCCATTGAGCCCGCATCGAACTTCGGCAGGCCGGCACTCATGCTTGCGGGACCGCCCCACGCGTGGCCGGCAGACTTCACCGTAAAGCTCCCGGGGCAGCCCAGTTCAATATCGCCGCCGTGCAGCTTCAGATAAGCGCCGCCGGCCGTGACGAACACCACTTCATCGCTAGCCGCGCCCGCGAGCTTTCCGCTCGCCGCGGTGAGCTGAATGTTCTTCGCCGAATCGATCTGCGTGTCGTCGGCCTGGCTTTTCAGGATCACCTTGCCTTGATTGGCGATGACCGAAACACCTTGCGCTTGCGCGAACATGGCGACGCCCTGCCCTGCTTGAAGGTTGATCCGTTGCCCGCTCGTCACTTGAACGCATTGCTGCGCAACCTGATCGATGTTTTCACCCGCATAGATCACATGCGTCTTGGGCGTCGCACTGACGGCGCCGGCCGCCGCACCAAATGCCATGAACGCCTGCGCGTCGCCACCGGCAACGCCGCCGCCCGCCGGCGACGCTGCCCTACCAGCATCCCAGCGCTTCACTGCGGCGGCGAGCGCCTTTTGCCCCTTCGTATCCGCCGCTTGCCCCCCGTGCTGCGCGGCATACTCGCCTAGCGATTCGAACAATTGCGTGCATTCGCTTAGCAACTGATTCAATTCGTCGCGATCGAGCTGATGGCCTTGAGCCCTGTTCCTTGCGTAGGTCGTCAGCAGGATGCCCTTCGCGGCACGCAGCGCCGCTGCCGCATCCGTGCGCAGCTCCGCACCCTCGCCGCGCGCCTTGCCCGCCCCGTTCGTGCGCGGATGCGTCAGGTAACCGAGATTGACCTCGCTCGTTTGATGCTGGCTTGCCAGTTGGACGCTGATTTCCCCCGGCGTGTCGTCAAATCGGAGTTGGTTATAGCGCTGTCCCTTCACCTCCCGGGTCTTATTGCCCGAGACATAGCGATTGCCTGGCAGCGCCCCCGTGTTGCTGAACGCCGCGGGCATGTTCGGACCGTTATGGAACACCCCCGCCACATACATCTTGTCGGGATCGCCCCCAAGGAAGTCGAGCAAGACCTCCATGCCCTTGCGCGGTAGCCAGCTTTCGCCGAACGCCTCGCCCGCAAGGCCCGTCATGACACGCACCCACGCGCTGTCGTTGTGCGTGCCGCTTGTGCCCATGCCGCTCGCGTGCTCGTGATCCGCCGGATCCAACCCTTGCACTTGAACGTTGATTCGCCCATAGGCGTCGCAGTGGACCTCTTCACCGTCGGGCGTGACGGTGATGCCGATAATCGGATGCACGCGGGGAAGATCGATGTGCGGGTCGTACGCAGGCGTGAGGGGCATCTCGCGCGGCACCCCACTGAAGGTATTTTCGTAGCGGCTCTGGGTCGAATCGCCGTGCACGGTTGGCCGCGCCGGCGTATCGACCGAGACCGGCGGCGAATCGAACGACCAACGGCTCGCCGTGAACAACGCCTGCGCGCGCTCGTTCAGATCCTTCGGTAGATTGTTCTCGGCCCGGTGATGCAAGCTCGTGACCGTGATCCGGTGATCGGCCTTCAACCATCGCCCCTGCGTCGAACACCCTGTGATTTCCACCCATTCGCCCACGACCAGATCGCGCACACCGCTCGTACCGTCGACGCGCGCCGCGCGAGCGCCGTGCGACTTCACGCGCGCCAAGCCGATCCGATCGTAGTCGGTCCACGAATCGGCGATGTGCGGCGCATCTAGCCGCGAATCCATCAACAATTGGGCGAGCTCATTGCCCGCCTTGCCTTGATCGACGCGCGTCGGGCCTTTGATGCGATCCATCCTGCCGGGCTTAAAGTCCCAACTAACACGCTGTATCGATCCCGGCACCAGCTGCTGGACCGCGCACAGCGAGGTCACGGCATCGCGTTCGCCGATCGCCGCATCGGGCCGGTAAAC
>Ga0207667_10001954_pt1 | contig 25835 bp, 27 predicted proteins | sample KBSCornC52_FD_184301 | JGI IMG/M metagenome (GOLD analysis project Ga0207667, IMG submission 184301) | Corn rhizosphere microbial communities from Kellogg Biological Station, Michigan, USA - KBS Corn C5-2 (SPAdes) (version 2) | ecosystem: Host-associated > Plants > Roots > Rhizosphere > Soil ...
GAGGTGGGCGACATGTTCGGCGTGGGGGATTCGCTGGAACTGGCGGACCGCGCGCCGATCGAGGAGGCCATGGCCCTGATCGCCGAGGTGTTCCGCGCCCGGCCGGAGATTGCGGCATGAGCGGGCGGGTTCAGGGTGTGGCCGCGGCGGGGCTGCTGGTGCTGGGGCTGGTGGGCGGTTCGGCGCTGACGGCGGCTCCGGCGAAAAAGGCCGCCGCGCCGGTGTTCACCGCCGAGGAGGCGGAAGCAGGGGCGCAGGTCTATGCCGGGGCCTGCGCGATGTGCCACGGGGCGGCGCTCCAGGGCACTTACGAGGTGCCGCCGCTGACCGGGCGGTTCGTCGCCAACTGGGCCAATGCGCCGGTGGGCGCGCTGCACGCCTACCTGCGCAAGGCCATGCCGCAGTTCGCGCCGGGTTCGCTGTCGGAGCAGGATGCGACGAACCTTGCGGCTTACCTGATCCGGGCCAACGGGCTGAAGCTGCGGGCGGGGCCGGCGGGTGCCGGGGACGCGCGGTTGCGGGCGGTGATCACTGCGGGACAAGTGCCGCGGTAGGGGCGGTTGACGCGGGTCAATGCAATCTGAGCGTTACTGGTCCACTCCATGGCTGCCGCCTTGCGGCGCGTTTCATGGAGAGGGACGGATCATGTTCAAGACCAATGTCGGCGGGATCGACCGCATTCTGCGCATCGTCGTCGGGCTGGTGCTGATCGCGCTGGTCTTTGTCGGACCGAAGACGCCGTGGGGCTGGATCGGGATCATTCCGCTCGCCACGGGGTTCCTGCGGACCTGCCCGCTCTATTCGCTGATCGGGCTTAATACCTGTGAGCGCGAATAATCTGGCTTTACGTCAATGACTTGCCGAATTGTTGCGGAGAAAGTTTCTCCGTTAACCATTTCTGCAAGCCTACGCGATAATCCTTAGTCCCGCCAATTCCGGCGTCTTGGGCAGGTCCGTGCCCACTCGCCAACGGGTACGGCTGTTTGGGGACTTTCCGGGGGTATCGTGATGACGTTTGAAAACAATGTTGGCGGCACCGAGCGCACCGTGCGCATCGTTGTCGGCGGGGCGCTGATGCTGCTCGCTTTCGTGGGACCGAAGACGCCGCTCGGCTGGCTGGGGATGATCCCGCTCGCCACCGGCTTCCTTTCGTTCTGCCCGCTTTATCACCTGCTCGGCAAGAGCTCGATCCCGGCCGAGACGCCGGTGGAGAGCACCGAAGCGGAATAAGCTGGGGGTTCCTGCCGCGCCTTCCAGGAGCGCGGCGGGCGGAGGCACCGGCCCATCTCCTCCGATCTGGAGCCTCGCACGAGTGGACCCGTGCGAGGCCCGAGGTCGGGGGAGGGGGCCGGTGTCGTCGTTTGTAGGCCCCGCGCCCACGCTTGCGCTGGGCGGATCGCTGCGGCATGGCGCGGCCATGCACGACATCAAGCTGATCCGCGAAAATCCCGAGGCCTTCGACGCGGGGCTCGCCCGCCGCGGGGTGGAGCCGATGGCCGGCGCGATCCTGGCGCTCGACACCGCGCGCCGCGCGGTGGCCACGAAGATGCAGGAATCGCAGGGGCGCCGCAACGAGGCCTCCAAGGCGATCGGCGCGGCCATGGGCCGGGGCGACAAGGACGAGGCGGAGCGGCTCAAGGCCGAGGTGGCGGCGCTCAAGGAAACCCTGCCGCAGCTGGAGCAGGAAGAGCGCGAGCTTACCGTCAATCTCAACGATGCGCTGGCGCGTTATCCGAACCTGCCGGACGCGGAGGTGCCGGATGGGGCGGACGAGGCGGACAATGTCGAAGTTTCGCGCTGGGGGACGCCGCGCGAGTTCGACTTCCAGCCCAAGGAGCATGCCGACCTCGGTCCGGCGCTGGGGCTGGATTTCGAGACCGGAGCGCTGATTTCGGGCGCGCGGTTCACTTTCCTGCGTGGACAGATGGCGCGGCTGCAGCGCGGACTGGCGCAGTTCATGCTCGATACGCAGACGCTGCAAGCGGGCTACACCGAGTGTGCGGTGCCGCTGCTCGTCAAGGACGAGGCGGTGTTCGGCACGGGGCAGCTGCCCAAGTTCGCCGAGGACCTGTTCCGCACCACCGACGGGCGCTGGCTGATCCCGACCGCCGAGGTTTCGCTCACCAATGCGGTGCAGGGGCAGATCCTGAGCGAGGCCGAGCTGCCGCTGCGGATGACGGCGCTGACGCCGTGCTTCCGCAGCGAGGCGGGCGCGGCGGGGCGGGATACGCGCGGCTATATCCGCCAGCACCAGTTCGAGAAGGTGGAGCTGGTGGCGATCTGCAAGCCCGAGGACAGCGCGGCCGAGCACGAGAAGATGACCGCGGCGGCGGAGGCGATCCTGCAGGCGCTGGGGCTGCCTTACCGCAAGGTCCTGCTCTGCGCGGGCGACATGGGCTTCACGGCGAAGAAGACCTTCGACCTCGAGGTCTGGCTGCCGGGGCAGGGGGCCTATCGCGAGATCAGTTCGATCTCCAACTGCGGCGATTTCCAGGCGCGGCGGATGAACGCGCGCTACCGGCCCGAGGGGCAGAAGGGGACGGAATTCGTCCATACGCTCAACGGCTCGGGGCTGGCGGTGGGCCGGACGCTGGTGGCCGTGCTGGAGAACTACCAGGAGGCCGACGGATCGGTGACCGTTCCGGAAGCGTTGCGGCCGTGGATGGGCGGGATCAACAAGCTGGAGCCGGCCCGCTGATGCGCATTCTCCTGACCAACGACGACGGCATCAACGCCGCGGGCCTCAACGTGCTGGAGCGGATCGCGCGGCAGTTTTCCGACGACGTGTGGATCTGCGCGCCTTCGGAGGAGCAATCCGGCGCGGGCCACTCGCTGACGCTGACCCGGCCGGTGCGGCTGCGCGAGCATGCGCCGCGGCGGTTCTCGGTTTCGGGCACGCCGACCGATTCGGTGACCATGGCCCTGCGCAAGGTGCTCCCCGCGCCGCCCGATTTGATCCTTTCCGGAGTGAACCGCGGCGCGAACCTCGGCGACGACGTGACCTATTCGGGCACGGTCTCGGCGGCGATGGAGGGGACGCTGGCGGGGATCCGCTCGATCGCGCTGAGCCAGGTCTATGCCAAGGAAGACGCGGGCAACGACGTTTCGTTTTCCGCGGCGGAGGCCTGGGGGGCGAAGGTGATCGCCCCGCTGCTGGAGGCGCCCTTTGCCGACCGCACCCTGGTCAACGTGAACTTCCCGCCGCTGGCCGCAGGGGACGTGAAGGGCATCCGCGCGGCGCGGCAGGGGTTTCACGATTACGCGCGGGGCACGCTGGTCGAATCGGTCGATCCTCGAGGCTTCCCCTATTTCTGGTTCGGCCTGCACGGGATAGAACATACCCCCGGCCACGAGACCGATCTCGAGGCGATCCAGGACGGGTATGTTTCGGTGACTCCCTTGCAACTTGATTTGACTCACACGGCCTCGCTGGCCGATCTCAAGGGCCGCTACGCCTGATGCGGGCCCGCTGGGCGGTAGCAGTGGCGCTAGGGCTGGTGCTGTCGGGGCCGGCGACTGGTGAGGCTCCGGCGAGGAAGGCCGTGCCCGCCAAGGCTGCCGCGAAGCGCGCCGCGCCGAAGTCGCTCCCGGCCAAGGCCACGGACGCCGATCCGGCGAGTGAGACCGAGCACCGCGTGAAGGCCGGCGAGACGCTGGGCGGCATTGCCGCCCGGGCCGAGGTGCCGCGCATCCTGATCATCGAGGCCAATGGGCTGAAGCCGCCCTACGGGGTGCGGACTGACCAGGTCCTCGTCATCCCGCGGCGGCGCGAGCACGTCACCAAGCCGGGCGAGACGGGGTTTGCCATCGCCATGGATTATGGCGTGCCGTGGACCGCGATCGCCGCCGCGAACAACCTCGATGCCAAGGCGCGGGTGCGGGCGGGGCAGAAGCTGGTCATCCCGACGATGGCCAAGATTGCGCCCGTCACCGGTGCGGACGTGGCCAAGGCGCCGGACAAGGACGAGGACGAGGGCGACAGCGCGGCGGCGACCACGAGCGGGCTGCGGTTTGCCTGGCCGGCGCCCGGCAAGATCCGTCGCGGCTTCGCGCCCCGGCGCAAGGGGCTGGGCAGCAGCGAGGTGGCGCGCGCGGGCAAGGCTGCGGCGAGCCCGCATGACGGGATCGACATTGTCGGCGCCAAGGGCGATCCGGTCCGCGCCGCCGCGCCGGGGCTGGTGTGGTATGCCGGCAAGGAGCCCAATCTCTACGGCAACGTGGTGATCGTCGACCACGGGCAGGGCTGGTTTTCCGCCTATGCCAAGCTCTCGAAGGTGACCGTGGCCAAGGGCGAGAGCGTGCGCGGGGGCGAACGGGTGGGGCTGATCGGCGATACCGGCTCTACGCCGACGACGGAACTGCACTTCGAGATCCGCCGCAAGACCGTGCCGATCGATCCGTTGAAGTTGCTGCCGGAGCGGAGGTAGCGCCGAAGCCGATTGCCTGAGCGGCTTGGGTGGGCCAAGAGGGCGGCGGTTTGCTGCAACTATCCGACATTGCCCTTGCCGGTGGCGCCGGCCTGCTCGCCGGCGTGATGAACGCGCTGGCCGGGGGCGGAACCTTTGCGACCATGCCGGCGCTGATCGCCATCGGCCTTCCCGCCAACATCGCCAACGCCACGTCCAACGTCGCCGTGCTGCCGGGGGTGGCAGCGAGCGCCTGGACCTATCGCGACGAGCTTGCGCCCGTGGAAGGGCTGTCGGTACGCCTGCTCGGCGCGCTGACCTTCGGCTGCGGCCTGATCGGCAGCGTGTTGCTGGTGCTCACGCCGAGCCGGACCTTCGACGTGCTGATCCCCTGGCTGCTGCTGTTTGCCTTCCTCGTCATGCTGGTCGGGCGGCGGGCGGCCGACTGGATGCACGCGCGGGTGCGGATCGGTCGGCGCAGCCTGCTCCTCAACCAGTCGCTTCTGGCGATCTACAGCGGCTATTTCGGCGGTGGTGCGGGGTTCATCCTCACGGCGCTGTACGGGCTGCTCGCCAAGATGCCACCGCGCGAGCTGTTCGCCCTGCGTACGACCATGATCGGGCTGGCCAATCTGGCCGCGGCGCTGGTCTTCATCTGCTTCGGCATGGTGAAGTGGGGCGTGTGCCTGCCGATGCTGGTGGGGACGATCGCCGGGGGGCGGCTGGGCGCGCTGGTCGGCCGACGGCTGCCGCCGGGCCCGGTGCGGGCTTGGACCCTGCTGGTTACCGGGGCGACGACCCTCGCGTTCTTCCTGCGCGCCTACGGGTAGGGGCAGGCACCGGCTTGCTCGACCTTTCCGACACCGCCCTTGCCGCTGCCGCCGGCCTCCTTGGCGGCGCGATGAATGCGCTGGCCGGTGGGGGGACCTTTGCAACCCTGCCGGCGCTGATTGCCATCGGCCTGCCGGCCAATGCGGCCAACGTCGCGTCCAATGTCTCCCTCCTGCCGGGGATCGGCGCGAGCGCCTGGACCTATCGCGACGAGCTGGAGCCGGTTGCCGGGCTTTCGCTCCGCCTGCTGGGGGTGCTGACCTTCGTCTTCGGCCTGGTCGGCAGTCTGCTGCTGGTCGTCACGCCGAGCTCCACTTTCGACATCATGATTCCCTGGCTGCTCCTGTTCGCCTTCGCGGTCATGCTGTTCGGCCAGCGGGCGGCCGACTGGCTGCATGCCCGGGTCCACATCGGCGGGCGCACCGTGGTGGTCTCGCAGGTCCTGCTGTCGATCTACTGCGGCTATTTCGGCGGCGGCGCGAGCCTGATCCTGACCGCGATCTATGGCCTGCTAGCCAACCTTCCGCCGCGCGAACTCTTCGCGATCCGGACGACGATGATGGGCCTCGCCAGCTTTGCCGCGGCGGTCGTGTTCGTCGCTTTCGGCATGGTGCGGTGGACTGTTTGCCTGCCGATGCTGGCGGGCGCGATCGCCGGGGGGTGGCTTGGCGCCCTGGTCGGCCGGCGGGTGCTGCCCGGCCTGGTGAGGGCCTGGACCTTGCTGCTGACCGGAGCAACGACTGCGGTCTTCTTTTACCGCGCTTACGCCTAGGCGCGCCAGACGAAGATTGCGCCGACCACCGCCATGCCGACCAGATAGTGGCCGGCGTCGATCAGGAAGAGGGTGAGCGACTTGCGCTGGTGCAGGTAGTTGATGCCGACCGCGGGGATCATGATCGCGCCGGCGAAGCCTTCCGCCATCATCAGCCGGACGTGGGGCGGCGGCTGGGTGCGGGCGATCAGGTGGGCGAGCATGGCCACCACAATGAATTCGCACAGCAGCGTGAGCCCCATGATCCGGGCCATGGCGGGGCCGGAGGGTGGCTCGGTCACTCCGGTCTCGCGCGCCCAGATGCGGCCGAACAGCACGCCATACCATAGTGCGCCGACGAGGAAGAATGCGAGGGTGCCGAGGCCCACGGCCAGCCAGTCAACGGGTCCCATAAGTGCTCTCCTGTCCAGTGGTGGCGATTCATAGGAGATGTGTTGGGGAAACGAAACGTGTTGTGGGAGGGGGGCGTTTGCGCGTGGGCCTTCGACAGGCTCAGGCCGAGCGGGCCTTTATTTTCCCCCGCCACTCCGCTCACCCTGAGCTTGTCGAAGGGTCGTTGAGTCGGGCGCTGCGGCTGCGTCCTTTGAGCTTCGCCGCTTGGCAATGGCCAATTCAGGCGGGAGGGTGTAAGGGCGCGCGCCCATGGCTTCGCAAAATTCCCCGCTCGAGATTCCCGAACCGCGCAAGGTCGGCATGGTCAGCCTCGGCTGTCCGAAGGCGCTGGTCGATTCCGAGCGCATCCTGACCCGCCTGCGCGCCGACGGCTATGCGATGAGCCCGGACTATGCCGGGGCCGACGTGGTGCTGGTGAACACCTGCGGATTCCTCGATTCCGCCAAGGAGGAGAGCCTGGCCGCGATCGGCGAGGCGATTGCCGAGAACGGGCGGGTGATCGTCACCGGCTGCATGGGCAACGAGGCGGAGGTGATCCGCGCGCGGTTTCCCGATGTGTTGGCGGTTACGGGCGCTCACCAATATGAAGCGGTGGTGGAGGCGGTGCACGAGGCCGCGCCGGCCAGCCTGGGGCCCTATATCGACCTGATTCCGCAGGCCGATCCGGGCGAGGTGAAGCTGACGCCGCGGCACTATTCCTATCTCAAGATTTCGGAAGGCTGCAATCACGCATGCGCCTTCTGCATCATCCCGCAGCTGCGCGGGAAGCTCGCCAGCCGGCGGATCGACGCGGTGCTGCGCGAGGCGGAGAAGCTGGTGGCGGCGGGGACGCGCGAGCTGCTGGTGATCAGCCAGGACACTTCGGCCTATGGCGTCGACGTGCGCCACGAGACGCGCGACTGGAAGGGCCATCCGGTGCGCACGCATATGACCGACCTCGCCCGCGAGCTCGGCCAGTTGCGCACGCCCGAGGGGCAGGTGCCCTGGGTGCGGCTGCACTATGTCTATCCCTATCCCCACGTCGATGCGGTGATTCCGCTGATGGCCGAGGGGCTGCTGACGCCCTACCTCGACATTCCATTCCAGCACGCCAGCCCGAAGGTGCTGAAGGCGATGAAGCGGCCGGCGAACGAAGCCAGGGTGCTGGAGCGGATCCGTTCGTGGCGGGAGATCTGCCCCGACCTGGCGATCCGGTCCTCGTTCGTGGTGGGTTTCCCCGGGGAGACCGAGGAGGACTTCCAGTACCTGCTCGACTGGCTCGACGAGGCCCAGCTCGACCGCGTGGGCGCGTTCCGGTTCGAGCCGGTGGCGGGGGCGGCGGCCAATGACCTGCCGGGGCAGGTGCCCGAGGCGGTCAAGGAGGAGCGCTATGCGCGGATCATGGAGAAGACGGAAGCGATCAGCGCGGGCCGGCTGGCGGCGAAGGTCGGCCGGGTCCTGCCGGTGATCATCGACGAGGTGGGTGAGCCGGACGAGGACGGGGACATTGGCGCGACCGGCCGCAGCCAGGCTGACGCCCCGGAGATCGACGGCGCGGTTTACCTGCGCAACGTGCCGGCAGACCTGGCTCCCGGCAGTTTCGTGGATGTGCTGGTGGAAGAGGCCGACGCGCATGACCTGTTCGGGGTCATTGCCCGGAGCTGAACGGACAGTTGCATTTCTTGCAACCGCCTACGCTCTTTTCGCACTTGCAGCAAAACCGAGTCGGGGGCACATAGGGGGTGCCTTTCAGGCATCCTCTCCCAAAACTTCCAAGGCCCGGTCGGCAACGACCGGGCTCTTTTTTTTGGCTATTTTGGTCCTCTCCATTTTTCCGCAGGACAAATGGGGAGGGGGACCGCCCGCGTAGCGGGTGGTGGAGGGGGAATTACCCCTCCATCAGCCGTCTGTGACGGCTGCCACCTCCCCATTTGCGCTTCGCGAAAATGGAGAGGAATATGGGCGCTCAGTACTCGGGGATCTCTGCGGGGCCGGTATCCGGCTGGTCGAAATCGGGGGTGGTTTCGGGGACGCCCTGGGGTTCGTTGGGCAGTTCGTCCGGGGTGATCACCGGCGGCAGCTCGCCCGGAATGGAGGGATCGATCGGGTCCGCCTGGTCGGGCCGGGGCGGGGGCTGGGTGGCCATGGGATGCTCCTGATTGCAGCGTTATGCCGGACGACTCCAGCGACCTGCCGCCAATATAGTTCCACCCGGTCGCCAGCGCTTGCCCTTTTCGCGCGACATCGCTACGGGCCACGGCTCTTGGAATTCGGGCTTCGTCGACATGCGGGCGTGGCGGAACTGGTAGACGCAGCAGGTTTAGGTCCTGCCATCGCAAGATGTGGGGGTTCGAGTCCCTTCGCCCGCACCAGTCCCGGCCATCATCCTGCACTCCGGCGAGGCCGCAATGCGTTGATGAGAAGGCCTTAATCACATGCAGATTGTCGAGACCACTAACGAGGGTTTGAAGCGCGGCTATACCGTGACCATCGCCGCCGCCCTGATTGCCGAGCGGATCGAGAGCGAAGTCGCCAAGATCGCCCCGCAGGTGCGCATGCCCGGTTTCCGCCCCGGCAAGGTCCCGGCCAACCTGGTCAAGAAGATGCACGGCCCCGCGCTGCACAACGATGCGCTCCAGGCCGCGATCCGCGAGGCGATGGACAAGGTCGTTGCCGACAACGCACTGCGCCCGGCGATGCAGCCGGCCGTGACCCTTGGCGAGGGCTATGACCTGGGCCAGGACGCGGTGCTGACCGTGGCGCTCGAAGTGCTGCCGGTGATCGAGGCGCCTTCGCTCGAGGGCCTGAAGCTCGAGAAGCTGGTCGTTCCCGTCAGCGACGAACAGGTTGCCGAGGCGGTGGAGCGGATCGCTTCGGGCGCGAAGAACTTCGTCGAGGCCAAGAAGGGCAAGAAGGCGGAAGAAGGCGACCAGGTCACGATCGACTTCGTCGGCAAGGTCGACGGCGTGGCGTTCGAGGGCGGTTCGGCCGAGGACGTCGCCCTGGAGATCGGCGCCAACCGCTTCATCCCCGGCTTCGAGGAACAGCTCGTCGGCGTCAAGGAAGGCGACGAGAAGCAGCTCAAGGTGACCTTCCCGGCCGACTACCCGGCCGAGAACCTCAAGGGCAAGGACGCCACCTTCGACGTCACCGTCAAGGCGGTGAAGGTTGCCGGCGAGACCAAGATCGACGACGATTTCGCCAAGAACCTTGGCCTGGAAAGCCTCGAGCAGCTGCAGGGCCTGATCCGCGGCCAGCTGGAGCAGGAGACTGCCGGTCTCACCCGCACCCAGATGAAGCGCCAGCTGCTCGACCAGCTTGCCGCCGGCCACGACTTTGCCGTGCCGCCCTCGATGGTCGACGCCGAATTCGACCAGATCTGGCAGCAGCTCACTCACGAAACCAGCCACGAGGAAGATCCCGAGGCGGCGGTGAAGGAGCTGGAAGCCGAGAAGGACGACTATCGCCGCATCGCCGAGCGCCGCGTGCGCCTGGGCCTGCTGCTCTCGGAGATCGGCCAGGCCAACGGCGTGGAAGTGAGCCAGCAGGAAATGTCGATGCTGCTCACGCAGGCCGCCCAGCAGTATCGCCCGGAAGACCGCCAGCGGTTCATGGAATATGTCCGCTCCGAGCCGATGGCCGCCGCCCAGCTGCGCGCGCCGCTCTATGAGGACAAGGTCGTCGACTTCCTGTTCGACAAGGCCGAAGTGACCGAGCGCGAAGTGACCAAGGACGAGCTCCAGGCCGCGATCGAGGCCGAGGAAGGCCACGTCCACGGGCCGGACTGCGGCCATGACCACGACCACGGCGCAAAGCCCGCGGCCAAGAAGAAGGCTCCGGCCAAGAAGAAGGCCGCCGAGGAAGCCCCCGCCGCCGAGGCTGCCGCGACCGCCGAAGAGGTGAAGCCGGCCAAGAAGGCTCCGGCCAAGAAGGCTGCTGCCGCCAAGGCCGAGGAAGCGCCCGCCGCCGAGGCCGCGCCGAAGAAGAAGGCTCCCGCCAAGAAGAAGGCCGAGGGCTGAGCTCTTGCTTGAACCACGGGGAGGGGGCTTTCCGCTCCCCGCCGAAGCGGCGGTCCTGACGGGCCGCCGTTTTCGTGTGCGGGACCGGTTCCCCCGTTTTTCGAAGTTAATGCCCTTGAACATCGGCCACCCCCGCGCGACATAGGCGCTCGCAACCGAATGAGGACCTCCATGCTCGATCTGTTCGGCGCCAACAGTGCGCAAGGCAAATTCACCACCGACCCCGTCACCGGCGCCCTGATCCCGGTCGTCGTCGAACAGTCCAGCCGCGGCGAACGCAGCTTCGACATCTATTCGCGCCTGCTGCGCGAGCGGATCATCTTCGTGACCGGCGAGGTCGAGGATCATATGGCCTCGGTCATCGTCGCCCAGCTGCTGTTCCTGGAGAGCGAGAATCCCTCCAAGGACATCTCGATGTACATCAACTCGCCGGGTGGCGTGGTGACGGCAGGCATGGCGATCCACGACACCATGCAGTATATCCGCCCGCGCGTTTCCACCGTGTGCATCGGCCAGGCTGCCTCGATGGGCTCGTTCCTGCTCGCCGCCGGTGAGCCGGGCATGCGCATTGCCCTGCCGAATGCGCGGATCATGGTGCACCAGCCCTCGGGCGGCGCGCGCGGCATGGCCTCCGACATCGAGATCCAGGCGCGCGAGATCCTGCGCATGCGCACGCGCCTCAATTCGCTTTACGTCAAGTACACCGGCAAGTCGCTCGACGAGATCGAGAAGGCGATGGACCGCGACACCTTCCTCGAAGCGGAGGAGGCCCTGGCCTTCGGCCTCGTCGACAAGGTGTTCGAGAGCCGCCCGCCGACCGACGCCGTCGGCGAAACGCCGAGTGAATAAGGCGGCAGGTGAAAACCATTAGGCGTTTGAGGCATTTGATGAGGCTGAGCGCTTCACGCATCGGCAAGGATGAATGCCTTAAAGCGCAGGATTGATTATCGTTCTCGCCGGGTTAGACTCGGCGAGTCCCCGCTACCCAGCGGGCAACAGGACAAGGCATGACCAAACTGAGCGGATCGGACGCCAAGAGCACTCTCTACTGCAGCTTCTGCGGGAAGTCGCAGCACGAAGTGCGCAAGCTCATCGCCGGCCCCACGGTGTTCATCTGCGATGAATGCGTCGAGCTGTGTAACGACATCATCCGCGAGGAAACCAAGGCCGGCATCGCCGGCAAGAAGGACGGCGGCGTTCCTTCCCCGCGCGATATCTTCGAGACGCTGAACGATTACGTGATCGGCCAGGACCGCGCCAAGCGCGTGCTCTCGGTGGCGGTGCACAACCACTACAAGCGCCTGAAGCACAGCGGCAAGGGCGGCGAGGTTGAGCTTTCGAAGAGCAACATCCTGCTCGTCGGGCCGACCGGCTCGGGCAAGACCCTGCTCGCGCAGACCCTGGCGAAGACCTTCGATGTGCCCTTCACCATGGCCGACGCGACCACGCTGACCGAGGCGGGTTACGTGGGCGAGGACGTCGAGAACATCATCCTCAAGCTGCTCCAGGCCTCCGACTACAACGTCGAGAAGGCGCAGCACGGGATCGTCTACATCGACGAGATCGACAAGATCAGCCGCAAGGCCGAGAACCCGTCGATCACCCGCGACGTGAGCGGCGAGGGCGTGCAGCAGGCCCTGCTGAAGCTGATGGAAGGTACGACTGCGAGCGTTCCGCCGCAGGGCGGGCGCAAGCATCCGCAGCAGGAATTCCTGCAGGTGGACACGACCAACATCCTGTTCATCTGCGGCGGCGCCTTCGCCGGCCTCGAAAAGATCATTGCCGACCGCCTGCAGAAGCGCTCGATCGGCTTCGGCGCGCATGTCGCCGATCCGGACAAGCGCCGGGTGGGCGAGCTGCTCCAGAAGGCCGAGCCGGAGGACCTGCTCAAGTTCGGCCTGATCCCCGAATTCGTCGGCCGCCTGCCGGTGATCGCGACCTTGAACGACCTCGACATCGAGGCCCTGGTCAAGATCCTCAAGGAACCGAAGAACGCGCTGGTCAAGCAGTACGCCAAGCTGTTCGAGCTGGAAGACGTGACCCTGACCTTCACCGACGACGCCCTCGAGGCGATCGCCAAGAAGGCCATCGAACGCAAGACCGGCGCCCGCGGCCTGCGCTCGATCGTCGAGGGCCTGTTGCTCGACACCATGTTCGACATCCCGACCGAGGAAGGCATTTCCGAGGTGGTGGTCGACAAGGACGTGGTCGAAGGCCGCAAGGAGCCGGTGCGCGTGCACAAGGGCAAGGAAGAAGCGGCCTGATTGGCGATCCTCCCTGTCGCGAAGCGATGGGGAGGGGGACCGCCCGCGCAGCGGGTGGTGGAGGGGTAGGCGGCCTTGCACAAGGCTGACCACGCTTATGCTTTGGCGCGACGGCTGCGGCGCGATCTCACATTGCCGGAGGCGCTGCTTTGGCGCGAACTGCGGCGCCGGGCGGCGGGGTTCAGGTTCCGGCGGCAGCATCCGGTTGGTCCGTTTGTTATCGACTTCTATTGCGCCTCGGCGAAGCTGGGAGTTGAGGTCGATGGGGCGGCGCATGGCATGGGGGATCGGCCGGAGCGTGATCTGGAGCGGGCTGAGTTTCTCGCAGCGCAGGGCATTGCACTGATCCGTGTTGCTGCGGTGGAGGTGTTGCGAAATCCGCAGGGTGTGGCCGAGGCTGTTGCTGCGGCTTGTTGCGAGCGGGGTGGTTGACCCCTCCACCACCCGCTGCGCGGGCGGTCCCCCTCCCCATTCCTGCGGAACGGGGAGGATCTCTTATGGCACCGGCTTGGCTACGGGCTTGGGGAGCGGGAAGCTGATGTCGCAGACGAGGCCGTCCGGTTCCAGACGGTAGTCCAGGGTGCCGCTGAGCAGGCGCTTGACGGCGGTCTGGATCAGGGAGGTGCCGAAGCCGTTGCGCGTGGGCGGCTCGACCTTGGGGCCGCCGTGTTCTTCCCAGCGCAGGACGATGCGCTCTCCGGCCTGGCACTGCAGGGCTACGCGGCCGCCGCCCGAGAGCGCGCCGTGCTTGGCGGAATTGGTGGCCAGTTCGTGGAGGATCATGCTGATCGCCTGGGCGGGCGAGGGGGGGAGGACCACGCCGGCGCCGTCGCTGTCGATGTCCACGCCGTGGCCGTAGGGCGCCAGTTCCTGAGCGACGAGTTCTGCGAGGGGGACGCCGTCCCAGCGGTTGTCGGCGAGGATCGTGTGGACGCGGCCGAGGGCCTGGATGCGGCCGGTGACGGCAGCGCGGTAGTCGTCGACGGTTTCGGCGGAGCGGCTCAGGTGGAGGACCGACTGGACCACGGTCAGCAGGTTCTTGGCGCGGTGGTCGACCTCGCGCATCAGCAGGTGCTCACGGTCGAGCGCCTGGCGGATATCGGTGACGTCGCGGCAGCAGATGCCGACGCCCTCGACCGCTCCGTCCGTGCCTCGCACGGGGTAGAACATCTCGATCCAGTGACGCTGCTCGCCGGGGCGGGCGGGAGTCTCGCCGCTCAGTTGGATGTCGGTCAGAGTCTCGCCGTGATCCAGCACCCGGCGCAGCGCCGGTTCGGCCTGGTCACGCAGGTTGGGCAAGATGTCCCATACGCTACGGCCGATATGGTCGTCGCGCGAAGGGCCGTTCATTTCGGCGAGGGTCCGGTTGATGCGCAGGAAGCGCATTTCGCGATCGAGGAAGCCTAGCCCGATCGGGGCATTGTCGTAGAGCGCTTCGACTTCGCTGAGCGAGGCCGAGGCCTGGGCTTCGCGGCGGGTGAGGTCTGCGGTCCGGGCCTCCAGCAGATCGGCCCGGGTGCCGATCTGCGCAACGATTTCGACCGCCAGCAGGCTGACGATCGCGTGCAGCGCCAGGGCCTCGGCGCCAGTGCGATCGACGGCGAACGAGTTGTCGGGGGGCAGGAACAGATAGGCCGAGGCGAGGCCGGAAAGGGCGACCGCAAGGTAGCCGGTGGGCCGGCCGCCGAGGAGGGATGCGGCGATAATGGCGGGATAGAAAACCACGAAGGGTGCGGGGCCCGCGCCCATCAGCCAGCGCACGGTCGTCGCCGCGGCGACCATGGCCACGGTCAAGGCAATGCAGAACAGGGGGCGCTCGCGGCGACGCAGGCCGGCACCGGCAAGTCCGAAGGGTAGCAGCGGCGGGATTCCGCCAGTCAGCTCGAGACCCATTTACCCCCATCCGTATCCAAAGAAACGGCGACCGATCAGCACTTTGGCCCTTGCGCTCGCAGACCGCAAGCGGCCTTTGGGGTAGGGCAGAGCGTCACACGACGCGGTCGCTGAGCAGGGCGCAGGCCGGATCGGGGCTGGTTTCCACCTGGAGCGTGGCGTGGCCGATGCCGAAGTCGTGCTCGAGTTCGTGGGCGAGGTCGTGGAGGAAATGATCGCCCGGGTAGCCGCCGGGCATGACAAGATGGGCGGTCAGCGCGGTTTCGGTGGTGCTCATCGCCCAGATGTGGAGATCGTGAACCGCGCCGACGCCCGGCTGCTCGGCGAGGAAGGAGCGCACGGCACCCTCGTCGATCCGCGGGGGCACCCCGGCGAGGCCGAGCTGGACCGCGTCCTTGAGCAGGCCCCAGGTGCCCCAGGCGATGAAGGCGACGATGACGAGGCTGGTCACCGGGTCGATCCACAGCGCGCCGGTGCGCAGCGTCAGCAGGCCGGCGAGGACGACCCCGGCCGAGACCGCGGCATCGCCGGCCATGTGGAGGAAGGCCCCGCGCAGGTTGAGATCGTGGTGCCTGCCGCGGGCGAAGAGCAGGGCGGTGGCCGTGTTGACAGCGATGCCGACCAACGCGACGGCGACGACCGTGCCCCCGGCGACGGGCTCGGGATCGAGCAGACGACGCACCGATTCCACGGTGATCGCGCCGAGCGCCACCAGCAGCAGGGCGGCATTGGCGAGGGCGGCGAGGATCGAGGAGCTCTTGAAGCCATAGGTAAAGCGCGCCGAGGGCGGCCGCGCGGCGAGGGTGCTGGCGCCCCAGGCGATGACCAGGCCGAGCACGTCGGAGAGGTTGTGGCCGGCATCGGCGACCAGCGCCATCGAGCCGGACAGGAAGCCGAAGACCGCCTCGACCACGACGAAGGCGGTGTTGAGGATCACGCCAATGGCAAACGCCTTGCCGTGGCTGGAGGGGCCGTGGTCATGACCGTGGTGGTGGTCGTGCCCGTGATGATGCCCATGGTGATTATCGTGTTGATGCAGGCCCAAGCGGCGACTCCTTGCCGGCGCGCTCTCGCACAGGCGAGGCGGGGCAGCAAGCCGAGCCGTGGCCGCGGGTCAGTTCTTGCCGGGCGGGGTCAGGGTCAGCCGCAAGGCGAAGACTAGGGCATCGCCGCTGCCCGAGACCTGCGAGGGATCGCGGATGAACTGGACGTCGGGCTGGACGGTGAGCCAGGGGGTGAGCTGGTCCTCGTAGGTCAGTTCCCAGCCGGGTTCGATCGGGCGCTGCGGCTCGCCGGCATCGGCCATGTTGTCGCGGAACTTGCGGGCGAGGAACGCGGCGTGGACGCCGGCGGAGAGGCGCGAATCCGGCCGGCCGGGCATGATCGCATTGACCATGACGCCGGCCTGGATGGAGCCGGCGAACTCGGTCGTATCGGCATCGGACAGGCCGCCCCGCAGGAAGGCGGTGACCTTGCCGCCGAGGGGCTGTTCGTAGAGGCCGTAGATGCCCCAGGCGCGGCGCTTGACCGGATCGCCGGCGGGATCGAGGTCGCGCTGGTCGTCCTGGCGCTTGGTGTAGGCCCAGCCGCCGAGGGCGAGTTTGCCGCCCCCCTCTGCTCCGAAAACGCCGGTCCAGCCGGCCTCGCCGATCAGCAGGGCCCCTTCGCGCAGCAGCGGCGCGGGGCCGCCGGGATCGCCGATTACCCGGGCCTCGGCACTGACCACGGCCGCCTGCACGTAGAAGTCCTTGGTGGGAGCCAGTTTCAGCGACAGGGTCGGTGCGGTTGAGGGGAAGATCGAGGGGCCGTTGGGCCCGCTGGCGCCCAGTTCGCTGCCGATGCCGAAGGGCGGGGCGAGCAGCAGGCTGGAACTGTCGGTCGCGTAGAAATCGCTGTTGAGGTCGACGAAGCCGAGCTTGGCCGTGGCGCTGCCGATGTCCTGCTGGAGATAGGCCTGGAACAGGCGAGGACGGTTGAGACTGGTCTCGGCGTTGTCGATGCCTTCGAGCGTGCCGGCGAGCAGGTTGGGCTGGCTTCCGGTCCCGGCCTCGAAGGTGAATACCGCCTTGGCGCCGTGCCAGCCGGCAATGCGATCAAGGTCGGCGGTGGCATCGATCCGGAGGAGGTCGACGAAGCGGGTGCCCTTCTGCGGGCCGTCGGCGACCACATCCACGTCGGCGACATAGCTGCCGTCGAGCTTGAGCGCGCGCGGGGCATCGTCGGCCAGGGCGCGGCCGGGCAGGGCGGCGCAAGCGCAGAGCAGGGCAAGGCGGGCGTGGCGGATCATGGCGAGGCGGCAGGCGGTCCGAATTACAGGGTCTGCCCGGCGCCCGATCCGCCGCCGGGGGAGGGGGGAACGGGCTGGGCGGCGATCCAGGCGCCGGGCATCACCGATCTAGCGCATGCGGGTTTCAGGTGGGTCAGCGTGGCCCTAGGGGCATTTGCTGGGCCTGCGGCAAGACCAGTCATACCGGGTCAATCATAGACGCAGGCGTCGTAGTCCGAGCGGCGGACCACCGAGCTGCGTGCGGCGATGGCATTGCCGTGGCGCCGGGTGAAGCCGCTGGCGCCGACCACCTCCCGCTTCTTCGGCGCGGGCAGGGCGGCGGCGATCCGGGCGGCCTCGACGGTGGACAGGCGCGCCGCGGAATGGCCGTAGTAGCGCTGGGCCCCGGCCTCGACGCCGTAGGTGCCGATCCCGGTCTCGGCGACGTTGAGATAGACCTCCATGATCCGCCGCTTGCCCCAGATCTGCTCGATCAGCACCGTGAACCACGCCTCCAGCGCCTTGCGGAAATAGCCGCCGCCCTGCCACAGGAACACGTTCTTCGCGGTCTGCTGGCTGATCGTCGAACCACCGCGGATACGCCCGCCGCGCTGGTTGCGTTCCCAGGCCTGCTGGATCGCATCGGTATCGAAGCCGTGGTGGCTGCAGAACTTGGCGTCTTCCCCGGCGATCACGGCGGCGACCATGTCGCGGTCGATCCCGGAGAGGCTGGTCCAGTCCTTGGTGAAGCCCTCGGGGTCCATGATCATGGTCGGCGTGACCGGGACCGGGACCCACTTGAAGAGCAGCACGAAGAACAGGCTGACAGCGACGAACAGGACGATGCCCTTGGCCAGCCAGGTGGCCAGGCGCCGCCCCCAGCTTCCGCGCGCTCCATCCGCCATCCGCGATCGTCCGAAGAGGGTAGCCATGGCCCGCCAGATAGCGCGGCGGCCTTGCCCCCGCCATACCCTTGCGCCACAGACCGGTGGATGCAGCTCGGCCTTTCCGCGACCAGCCCCGGTATCGTCTGTGCCGTGATTCCCCATGGCGAGACCGCGGTGATCGCGCGGCTGCTGACCGCCGAGGCGGGGCTGGTTGGCGCCTATGTGGCAGGCGGGCGGGGGCGGCAGCTGCGGCCCGTGCTGATCCCGGGCAATCTTGTCGCCGGCGAAGTCCGCGCCAAGGCCGAGGGCCAGCTGCCCTTCGCCAAGCTGGAGCTGGTGACCAGCCGCGGCCCGTGGCTGAGCGAGCCGCTCCCCGCGGCGGCGATCGGCTGGGCAACGGCGCTCGCCGCCACGGCCCTGCCGGAGCGCCAGCCGTTTCCGGCGCTGCATTCGGCGCTGGGGGCCCTGCTGGATGCGGTCTGCGCCGCGCCCTCGGCCCGCGGCTGGCTCCCCGCGCTGGTCGCCTACGAGGCGCTGACCCTGCGCGAGCTGGGCTATGGCGCACCGCCGAGCCTGCCCGACCCGGCCGACATTGCCGCCCAGCTGGCCCTGCTCGATCGGCTGGGCCAACGTATCGCGCGCTACGCGCTTGCCCCGCGCCATTCGGATGTTATGGCGGCGCGCGCGATCCTGAGGGATCGGCTGGGCAAGATCGGTTAGCAGGACGACGAGATGAAGATTGCGGTGTTCGCCGGTGACGGCATCGGTCCCGAAGTCACCCGCGAGGCGGTGCGCGTGCTCGAGGCGCTGGACCTGCCGGGGCTGGAGCTGACTGATGGCGATGTCGGCGGCATGGCCTGGCGCAAGCACGGCCACCCGCTGCCGCAGGTCACGCTCGACATTGCCCGGGCCGCCGATGCGATCCTGTTCGGCGCGGTGGGGGACTTTTCCTGCGACCACCTGGAGCGCCACCTGCGCCCGGAACAGGCCGTGCTCGGCCTGCGCAAGGAACTGGGGCTCTTCGCCAACCTGCGCCCGGCGCGGGTCTTCGCTGGTCTGGAGAGCCACTCGGCCCTGCGACCGGAAATTGCCGGCGTGATCGACCTGCTCATCGTGCGTGAGCTCAACGGCGACGTCTACTTCGGCGAGAAGGGCATCGACGACCTTGGCGGCGGCCATCGCCGTGGCTGGGACATGATGAGTTACTCCGACGAGGAAGTGCGCCGCATCGCCCACGTCGGCTTCAAGGCCGCGCAGGGGCGCAGCGGCAAGCTCTGCTCGGTCGACAAGGCCAACGTGCTCGAAACCTCGCAGGTCTGGCGCGACACGGTGATCGAGGTGGCCAAGGAATACCCGGACGTCGAACTCAGCCACATGTACGTCGACAATGCGGCGATGCAGCTGGTGAAGAACCCCGGCGCCTTCGACGTGATCGTCACCGGCAACCTCTTCGGCGACATCCTTAGCGACCAGGCCTCGATGTGCGTCGGCTCGATCGGCCTGCTCGCCTCGGCCTCGATGGCGGTGGGGACCAAGGGGCTCTATGAACCGATCCATGGGTCCGCGCCCGATATCGCGGGTCAGGACAAGGCCAATCCGATGGCGACGATCCTTTCCGCCGCGATGCTCCTGCGCCATTCGTTCGGCCGCGAGGCCGAGGCCCAGCGCATCGAGGCGGCTGTCGCCAAGGCTTTGGCCGACGGCGTGCTCGGCGGCGACCTGGGCGGGTCTTATGGGACCGCCGCGATCGGCGATGCCGTGCTGGCGCGGCTCTGAGCGGACGATCCCGGGGGGGAATGGCGATGAGTGACAGTGCCATCAGGCTGGGCGTGGTCCTGCCGACCTACAACGAACGCGGCAATATCCGCTCGATGGTCGAGCGGCTCGACGCCGCGCTTACCGGGATTGCCTGGGAAGTGATCGTCGTCGACGACAACAGCCCGGACGGCACGGCGGACGAGGCCCGCGCGCTGGCCGCGGAAGACCGCCGCGTCCGCGTGCTCCAGCGGATCGGCCGGCGCGGGCTTTCCTCCGCCGCGATCGAGGGCATGTGCGCCACTTCGGCGCCGGTGGTCGCGGTGATGGACGCCGATCACCAGCACGATCCGGCCCTGCTCCCCGGCATGCTCGCGGCTATCGAGGGCGGCGAATACGACCTGTCCTACGCCAGCCGTTTCGCCGAGGGCGCCAGCACCGATGCCTGGGGCCGGCCGGACCGGGTCAAGGCTTCGGGCATGGCCAACAAGATCGCCCGCAAGGTGACCGGCGTCACCCTGTCTGACCCGATGAGCGGCTATTTCATGCTGCGCACGGACGCCCTGCGCAAGGACGCGCACCGCCTCTCGGGCGTGGGCTTCAAGATCCTGCTCGATATCCTGGCGACGGTGGACCAGCCGCTCAGGATCAAGGAATTCCCGATGAACTTCGCCGCCCGCGCCGAGGGCGAATCCAAGCTCGACCAGACGGTGGTCTTCGAGTTCCTCGTCGGGCTCTACGACAAGTGGCTGGGCCGGTTCATCCCGACCCGGTTCGCCCTGTTCGGCACCGTCGGCGCGCTGGGCGTCTTTGTGCAGCTGGGGGCGCTGTGGGTGCTGCTGCACCTCGTCTTCGGCGAGCGCTTCGTCTACGGCCACTGGACCGGCGAGACGACCTTCAACGTCGCCAACACGCTGGCCGCCGTGGTCGCGATGACCTTCAACTTCGTGCTCAACAACGAGCTGACCTATTCCGACAAGCGCCTGCGCGGCTTTGCCCCGCTGCTGCGCGGCTGGGCCAAATTCGCCATGACCTGCTCGTTGGGGCTGCTGACCAACGTCGGCTCGGCGGCAGCGCTCAAGGCCATGGGCTTCCACGACGTGGTCGCGGTGGTCATCGGCATCGTGCTGGGCTCGGTGTGGAATTTCGCGTTGAGTTCGAAGTTCGTCTGGGGGCGGTACTGATCTAGCGGGGGCTCACCACGTCGGCTCTCCCTCGCCGAACAAGCCCCGTCGCCCCGTGCTTGACACGGGGCTTGGCTATTCTTCAGCCGACGATTGCGGTTCAAGCCGCCTGGCGCGAATGCAGCGCCACAAGGCAGCCAAGCCCCGTGTCAAGCACGGGGCGACGCGGGAAGAGTGGTGAGGGCGCCTTTGCTCCCCGTTCTCCCCTACAGAGCCGCGTTGTTGTAGCAGTGCCAGGTGAAGATCGCTGCTGCGCCGCGGTGGGGGCGCCAGTCTTCCGCCAGCGCGCGGGTTTGCTTCTCTGACGGGCGCTCCTCCAGGCCGAGGATCTTGCCGATCCCGGCCTGCACCGCAAGGTCGCCCGCAGGCCAGATGTCGGGCCGGCCTTCGGCGAACAACAGGTAGATCTCGGCGGACCAGCGGCCGATGCCCTTGATGCGGGTGAGCAGGGCGATTGCCTCTTCATCGTCGGCGGGGAGCGCCGAGAAATCCAGCTCGCCTGCGGTGACCAGCGCACAGAGGGAGCGGGCATAGTCCTGCTTCTGGCGCGAGAGGCCGCAGGCCCTGAGCTCGTCGAACCCGGTGTCCAGCAGGGCGACGGGGGCGAAGTGTTCGCCCAGCGCAGCTTCCAGCTTGCGCCAGATCGAATCCGCCGCCGCCACGCTGACCTGCTGGCCGACGATGGTGCGCAGCATGGTCCGCCAGCCGCGCTCGCGGATGCGGGGTTCGGGGTAGCCGGCGAGGGAGAGGGCGCGGGCGAGGCGCGATTCCCGCGCGGCGAGAGCATCGAGCGATGCAGTCAGGTCATGCGCCGTCAGTCCCATCGTGAGCTCCGCTGTGATCCTTGCCAAACCCGCTGCTGCGCGATAGCAGCCCCGCCAAAGCCCGGAGGGGGGCGATTCTCTATTCAGGAATGTGGCAATGACCAAGCTTGTAGTTGTCGACCGGTCCGGTTCCGAGCGTGAAATCGATGTGGCCAATGGCGTGTCGGTCATGGAAGCCATCCGCGACAGCGGTTTCGACGAACTGCTTGCCCTGTGCGGCGGCTGCTGCTCCTGCGCCACCTGCCACGTCTATGTGGATCCGGCCTTTGCCGACAAGCTCCCGGCGATGAGTGAGGACGAGAACGACCTGCTCGACAGCTCGGACCACCGCAACGAGACCTCGCGCCTGTCGTGCCAGGTCCACGTTTCGGATGCGACCGACGGCCTGCGCGTCACCATCGCGCCGGAAGACTGATATTGCGGGCAAGGCCGCCAGCGCCTAGCTGTTCGGTCATGAATGCAATCACCGCTAAAAACACGCTCGATCTGATCGGCAATACCCCGCTCGTCCTCTTGAAGGGGCCGAGCGAGGCGGCCGGGTGCGAGATCTGGGGCAAGTGCGAATTCGCCAATCCGGGCGCCTCAGTGAAGGACCGGGCGGCGCTGTGGATCGTACGCGATGCCGAGGCGCGCGGCATTCTCAAGCCCGGCGGGACCATCGTCGAGGGGACGGCGGGCAATACCGGCATCGGGCTCGCGCTGGTCGCCAATGCCCTGGGCTACAAGACGATCATCGTCATGCCCGAGACGCAATCGCGCGAGAAGATGGACACGCTGCGCGCGCTTGGCGCCGAACTGGTGCTGGTGCCGGCGGCGCCGTTCTCCAACCCCGGTCACTTCGTCCACACCTCGCGTCGCCTGGCCGAGGAGACGGAGGGTGCGATCTGGGCCAACCAGTTCGACAATATCGCCAACCGCAAGGCCCACATCGAATCGACGGCGCCGGAAATCTGGGAGCAGATGGAGCACCGGATCGACGGCTTCACCTGCGCGGCGGGCACGGGCGGGACGATCGCCGGCGTCGGCATGGGCCTCAAGGAATTCGATCCGGACGTGACCATCGCGTTGACCGATCCCTTCGGCGCGGCGCTCTACAACTATTATGCCCACGGCGAACTCAAGGCCGAGGGCAATTCGGTGGCCGAGGGAATTGGGCAGGGGCGCATTACCGCCAACCTCGAAGGCGCACCGATCGATACCCAGTTCCGGATCTCGGATGAGGAGGGCCTCGAGTGGGTCGCCCGCCTGCTGCGCGAGGAAGGGCTGTGCCTCGGACTCAGTACGGGAATCAACGTCGCCGGGGCGGTGGCGCTGGGGCGGCAGCTCGGGCCGGGTAAGCGAATCGCCACGATCCTGTGCGACACGGGCTTCCGCTATCTCTCCAGCCTGTGGAATGCCGATTGGCTCCGCGCCAAGGGCTTGCCGGTTTTCCCCTGGCTCGCCTGATTTCCGCGACTCGCGTGTCAAGCGTTCGTCGCATGTGGCTTGCGATTCGTCGCGGATGTGACTATTTCGCTACACAATGGCAACCAGGGCCAACATGAGCCACGCGGGGTCGCAAGCCGCTGGCACTCCCGGGCAGGGCGGCCCGCAGCAGTTCGTGCCGCCATCGGTGCGCGAACTGCGGGCCCAGGCGGTGCATCGGCTGCAGGTGGGCCTGCTGGGCCTCGCCATGATGCTGCTGCTGGTTGGCCTCGCCTCGATCATCATGGAACGAGCCCGCATGGCCGAATCGACCATGCCGGCCGCCGGAGTGCCCGCAGCCTCGGCCACCCCGAAGAGCGATCCGCTGGCCGATATCGGCGTGGTCCCGTCGCCCGACGCGGCGCGGACCGCCGCCACCAGCACCCCCCGCTAAACCACCCCACTGAGCCACCGGCGCTGAACCGCCCGCGCTTTCCCGTGCGGCCGTGATCCGCGCTCCCCGTCCGGGGAAATCGCGGGACGCGTGCTTTCCTGCGTAGAGATCGGCAGAAATCCGCCATTTCCATGAGCTCCGCCGTTCTTGCGGAGGGACGTTTGTCGTCGCGTTCAGGCCGGGCGATCCCGCGCTATCCCCGGTTTTCGCCCGTGAACTCCCGGTGTAGAACGCAATTTCCCGTGATTTCCCGCAATTTTCCCTTCCATCCCGGTTCGAGGCGGGTTATGCCTGTGGTCCATCGGAAAGGTCGGATGCTCGCTCACCAGCGGGCGCTCGCATCGCCTCGCACGGATCGCGGCGCGCTGCGGCTCTGGCCTTTTTCCGATTTCGGCAACCCTGGGCGGGGGCGGGGCACTTGGAGGGCAGGAGGGTCAGGTTCAACGGGCAGGGCTTCTCGCTGAAGGGCGAGAAGGACCGGTTCGTCCTGCCACCCGACTTCCGCAAGGCGCTCCGCGAGTCCGGGACCGACGAGACAGGGGCGGTCCGCAAGGAGCTTTGCCTCCAGCTTCATGCGGACTTCCCCTGTCTGATCGCCTTCGGCCTTGGCCGCGAAGCCGAACTCGACGATCTGCTTGATCGCGAAGAGGAAAATGCCCTGCGCCGCGGGGTCGAGTTCAACCGCCAGGTCCGCTCGTCGCAGCTGTTCGGGTTCCTCAAGGTCCCGTTCGACGACAGCGGCCGCTTCGTCCTCCCGCCGCGCTTCGTAAAGGGCGCGCAGATCGCCGACCAGCTCTACTTCCAGGGCGCCGGCGCGGAATTCCTCATCTTCAATCCCGCCGAACTGATGAAGCTGCCCGCCGCCGAATGGCGCCACGCCCAGCTCGCCTGCGAGGACCTTGCCGAGCAAGCCCTTGCGAAGGCCCGGAAATGACTGGGGAAATGAGCGCCGCCCCGCACATTCCCGTGCTGCTCGACGAGGTGATCGCCGCCCTCGATCCGCAGCCGAGCAGCCTGATCGTCGACGCCACTTTCGGGGCGGGCGGCTATACCCGCCGCCTGCTCGACGCGGGGGCGACGGTCCACGCCTTCGACCGCGATCCCGACGCGATCGCCGCCGGCTGCAAGTGGCCTGAAACGGCACTGCAACCGCCGCGCCTGGTGCTGCACCCGCGCCGCTTCTCGGAAATGGTCGCCGCGCTGGCCGAAGCGGGCGTCGCCACGGTCGATGGCGTGGTGATGGACATCGGGGTCTCCTCGATGCAGCTCGACCAGGCTCATCGCGGCTTCGCCTTCGCCGTCGACGGTCCGCTCGACATGCGCATGGCGCAGGAGGGGCCGAGCGCGGCCGACTTCCTCAACACCGCCGGGGAAGGCGAGATCGCCGACGTGCTCTACACCTATGGCGAGGAGCGCCAGTCGCGCCGGGTCGCGCGGGCGATCGTCGCGGCGCGCCCGCTGGAGACGACCGGGCAGCTTGCCGCCGTGGTCCGCCGCGCGCTGGGCTACAAGCCGGGGCAGCCGAAGGACCCGGCGACGCGCTCGTTCCAGGCGATCCGGATCCATGTGAACGCCGAGCTGGACGAGCTGCGCGAGGCGCTGGCCGGGGCCGAGCAGCTGCTGCGCGAGGGCGGCAGGCTGGCCGTGGTGAGCTTCCACAGCCTCGAGGATCGGATCGTCAAGCAGTTCCTCCGCGAGGCGAGCGGGAGCACGCCGGGCGGCTCGCGCCACCTGCCTCAGCAGGGGATCGGCCAGTCGCCGACTTTTGCACAAGTTACCAAGGGGATACGCCCCTCTGCTCAGGAACTGAACTTCAATCCCCGCGCCCGCTCCGCCACTTTACGGTGCGCCACGCGGACAGGAGCCCCGGCAAGGAGGGCGGCATGATGCTCACCCGTTCCCACGCGCGATCGATTGGCTGGGCGGCGATCCTGGCCGTGTGCTTTGCGCTCACCGTGGCGCTGTCGTTTCGGGTCAATGCCGTGAAAAGCCAGGTGCGCCTTACCGAACGCCATATCGCCCAGATCGAGGCGGAGACGGGGCTGCTCGAGACCGAGTTCGAGACCCGCGCCAACCAGCAGCAGCTGACCGCGCTGAATGAGGTCGAATTCGGCTACCAGGCGCCGACGCCGGGCCAGTACCTCGAGAGCGAGCGCCAGCTGGCCTCGCTCGGCAAGCCGCGCGGGCCTGACGCCCCGCCGATGATCCGCGTTGCTGCCAATGACGCCCCGCCCGCTTCGGAGAGCGTACTGCCGGCCATGGTCAACCCGCTGACCGGCAAGGCGCTCGCCGCCGAATTGCCGCGCCCGGAAGCCAAGGCCAAGGCCCCCGCCAAGGCGGAGGCGAAGCTGGCCGAGCGTGCTCCAGCGAACCTCGCGGAGCGGCTGGCGCGGGTGGAGCCGGCGCAGGTGGAGAAGCTGGCCCATATCGAGAAATCGCCCAAGGTGATCGTCAAGACCGGCGAGGCCAAGCCCGCCAAGCTGGCCAAGGCTGAGGCCAAGCCC
>Ga0207667_10001955_pt1 | contig 25829 bp, 20 predicted proteins | sample KBSCornC52_FD_184301 | JGI IMG/M metagenome (GOLD analysis project Ga0207667, IMG submission 184301) | Corn rhizosphere microbial communities from Kellogg Biological Station, Michigan, USA - KBS Corn C5-2 (SPAdes) (version 2) | ecosystem: Host-associated > Plants > Roots > Rhizosphere > Soil ...
ACACCCTGTACGAGGAAGAGGCGGGATTGTCGGGTGGAGCGCTGCATCAGATTCTGCCATCGTTGGCGCTACTGCTGGGACCGTTTGCGCCGTATCTCGCCGAGGAACTGTGGGAGCAGCTCGGCCACCAGGGTCCCGTGTTCCGGCAGCCCTGGCCCACTTATGATGAGGCTCTCGCCAAAGAGGATGCCGCCGACATTGTCTTGCAAGTGAACGGCAAAGTTCGTGGGCGGCTGTCGGTACCGTTCGGAACTTCGGAAGAGCAGTTGAAAAAGCTCGCGCTGGCGGATCCGAAGGTGCAGCCTTTCATCGAAGGGAAGCAGGTAGTGAAGGTGATCGTCGTGCCGGATAAGCTCGTCAACATCGTTGTGAAGTAGTGAAATGGCAGGGAAGCAATCGAATAACGATCCAACGCAGACCGAACTAGCGCCGGGTTTTACTGTCGCCGACTATGAGGCCGCTTGCAATGCTAAGGACAGAGAAAGGATCGCGGACGCTCTACGCTCCCGTTTTACCAGCCGCTACATCGAGCCAGTTACTTCCGGGAAGGGCAAGCCTACGCATGGTTTCACAGTTATGGCCATCGCATGCCTCATGATTGAATCGCTCGAAACATTTCGACAAGGTTGGGAAAATAGCGACGGCAAAAGTAAGGCGGCATTTTGCTATTTTTTTGATCGCCAAATCCTCTTCAGTGATTTTCGCGGCTACTCTGCGCAGTTCTATAAGAACGTTCGTTGCGGTATCCTGCACCAGGCCGAGACTACTGGCGGTTGGAAGATAACGCGAAAACGAGGAGCTCCGCTTCTTGAGGGCGGTCCGTCACCAGCCATCAACGCGACTCTTTTCCTCCGTCATCTCAGATCGGTTCTTGACGAATTTTGTGACGAGTTAAGAACTGCAGATTGGAACGATATCGAGTGGAAGAACGTTCGGACAAAAATGAAAGCCCTCTGCAACAATTGCCGACCTTAGCCGTCCGGTTCTGATACCGTAAAGCCATGGCCTCGCGGACGTTGATCTCCGTCGAAGAGTACCTCAGGACGAGTTACCGCCCTGATTGCGACTACGTCGATGGGGAGGTCCTCGAAAGGAACGTGGGGGAACTGGATCATAGCTGGTTACAGACGATGTTGAGCGCCTTCCTGGTGAATCGGCGGTCTCAGTGGGGGATCACGGTGCTCGTGGAACAGCGCGTGCAGGTAAAAGCGACGCGTTTTCGCATCCCGGATATCTGCGTGACTCTGGGTCCGAAACCGGCTGAACAGATCCTGACCCAGCCGCCCTTTATCTGTATCGAGATTCTTTCTCCGGAGGACCGCTGGCCCCGGACGCAACAGCGCATTGATGACTATCTGGCCATGGGCGTACCGCATGTTTGGGTACTCGACCCGATTACCAAGCAAGCATACTCGGTCACCAAGGAAGGCACTCGCGAGATTAGCGATGGTTTCCTGCGGACCCAGCACCCGGCTATTGAAATCCCACTATCCGAGATTCTGTCGGGAAAATGATACGTTGATCTTATGGCCTCGCGGACGCTGATCTCCGTCGAAGAGTACCTCAGGACGAGTTACCGCCCTGATTGCGACTACGTCGACGGGGAGGTCCTCGAAAGAAACATGGGCGAAAAGAGCCATGCCAAACTTCAGAAGGCCATCTTGTTATTCCTGAGCGCTCGAGAGAAGGAACTGGGTATCTGGGTAATCCAGGAACAGCGTGTGCAGGTGTCTGCGAGGCGTTTTCGCATCCCGGACGTATGCGTAACCTTAGGCGAGCCGAACGAAGAGATTCTCCGTCAGCCGCCGTTCATTTGCATCGAAGTCTTCTCCCCGGAAGACCGCTGGCCCCGCATTCAGCAGCGCATCGACGATTACCTCTCGATGGGCGTACCTTACGTCTGGGTACTGGACCCAGCCACCAAGTCGGCCTACTCGGCCACCCCTGCGGAACGAACCCAACAAGTTACTGTCGGCGTCCTCAAGACTCTGAACCCTTCTGTCGAACTTCCTCTTAGCGAGATCTTTTCCTAAACCAACAAGGTCAGAAATTCGACCCTGTAGAATGGAACTAGGGTGCCCATAGCAATCCAGACCGTCGACCTCTCTAAGGTCTACCGATCCGGCGAGTCTGAGCTGGTCATTTTTGACCAACTCAACTTCGAAGTCTCCCAGGGTGAACAGGTCGCGTTGGTTGGCGAATCGGGCGCGGGCAAGAGCACGCTGCTTCATTTGCTTGGAGGTCTGGACACGCCAACGAAGGGTGCGATATACTTCGGGCAGAATAACATATGCCGGCTTCCGGCGGACGAACTGGCGAAGTTCCGCAACCGGGAATTGGGTTTTGTCTGGCAGATTCAGTCTCTTCTGGCCGAATTCACGGCCGTGGAGAATGTGATGATGCCGCTGCTGATACGGGGTCAAGCTAGGGAAGAAGCGGAACCAGTCGCATTAGCGAGGTTGAATGAGGTTGGCTTGCGAAACCGCGCTGAGCATCGCGCGGGTGAGCTTTCGGGCGGAGAGCAGCAGCGAGTCGTTCTGGCCCGCGCGCTGGTCGGCGACCCTCGCGTCCTTTTGGCCGACGAACCTACCGGCAATCTCGACTTCCGGACCGGCGAGATGATCATGGATCTGCTCCAGGATCTGCATCGGTCCCGGCAGTTAACGTCGCTGCATGTCACCCACAATTTGAATTTCGCACGCCGCGCGGACCGGACATTGACTCTGGAACGCGGGCATTTGGCGTCCCTGGGAGTCCACAACCAGGAAGCTCCGGAACAAGGCAGGAACTATGTTTGAACGTTATACCGAAAAAGCCCGGCGAGTCATCTTCTTCGCCCGTTACGAGGCCAGCCAGTTCGGCAGCCCCTGTATCGAGACGGAGCATTTGCTGCTGGGTCTGCTGCGGGAAGACAAGGTTCTCACCAATCGCTTTTTGCGCTCGAGCGCGGCAGTGGAATCGATTCGCAAACAGATCGAGGCGCAAACCACCTTGCGAGAAAAGGTGTCGACTTCCGTCGATCTTCCTCTCAGCCATGAATGCAAGCGCGTGCTTGCCTATGGCGCGGAGGAAGCCGAACGGCTCAACCACAAGCACATTGGAACAGAGCATCTCCTTCTCGGGCTCCTGCGCGAAGAAAAATCGTTCGCGGCGGATATTTTGCACGAGCGCGGCCTGCGCCTGACGCAGGTTCGCGAAGAGATCGCTCGGTCGAGCTCGGAGAAAATGTCTTCCAATCGCCCCAAGGAAAGCTCTTTACTGAGCGAATTCAGCCGCGACCTGACCCAGGCCGCGATGGACGGTCTGCTCGACCCCCTGGTCGGGCGGGACTACGAACTTGAGCGCGTGACGCAGATCCTGTGCCGGCGCACCAAAAACAATCCAGTGCTGATCGGCGAGCCGGGCGTGGGCAAGACTGCCATCGTCGAAGGCTTGGCTCAGCGCATTGCAGACGGCGACGTTCCGTCGTTCTTGTCGGATAAGCGGATCCTGGCTCTGGATCTTTCGCTGATCGTCGCGGGCACGAAGTACCGCGGGCAGTTCGAAGAGCGGCTGAAGACCATCATGAAGGAGTTGATGGAGCATCAGAACGCCATCATCTTCATCGATGAGTTGCACACCTTGGTTGGCGCAGGATCGGCCGAAGGCTCGCTCGACGCCGCAAATATCCTGAAGCCGGCGCTATCGCGTGGCGAAATCCAGTGCATCGGTGCGACCACCCCGGCCGAGTACCGCAAGTCCATCGAGAAAGATCGTTCGCTCGAACGCCGCTTCCAGGCTGTAAAAGTTCCTCCGCCCAATGAAGAGGACGCCACCCGAATCCTGTTCGGCATCAAAGAACGCTACGAGAAATTCCACGCGGTGGCTTATACCGATGAAGCCATCGAGAACGCTGTCCACGCCTCCACGCGATTTATTCCGGATCGTTTCCTGCCGGATAAGGCCATCGATCTCATTGACGAAGCTGGTGCGCGCGTAAAACTGCGCCAGACGACGCTGCCGGGCGAGGTGGCTGACATTCAGAAGAGTATCAAGTTCATTGTGCATCGCATGGAAAATGCCATCGCGAATCACGAGTTCGAAAAGGCTCGCTTCTACTCTGACGAGGAACGCAAGAAGCGCGAAGATCTGCGTGTGCTGCGCGAGAAGTACAACCTGGACGACACTTCGACCGGCGTCGTGACCAAAGACGATATCGACGACGTGGTCGCGCGCTGGACCGGCATCCCCATGACAGCGATTCGGGAGGAGGAAGTCTCCAAGCTCCTGCGGATCGAGGAAGAACTGCATACCCGCATCATTAGCCAGGAAAAAGCCATCTCCGCGCTGTCGCGGGCTATTCGACGGTCGCGTGCGGGGCTGAAGTCGCCGAAACGGCCGGCTGGATCGTTCCTGTTCCTGGGACCCACCGGCGTCGGCAAAACCGAAGTCGCGCGGGCTCTGGCCGAGTTTCTGTTTGGCAGCGAAAAATCGCTCATCCGCTTCGATATGTCCGAGTTCATGGAAAAGCACTCGGTATCGAAGCTGATCGGCTCGCCTCCCGGATACGTGGGTTATGAAGAGGGCGGCCAGCTCACCGAGCGCGTCAAGCGCGCTCCCTACTCCATCATCCTGCTGGATGAAATCGAAAAAGCGCACCCGGATGTCTACAACATCCTGCTGCAGGTGTTTGAAGACGGCCAGTTGACCGATGGGCTCGGCAACACGGTGGACTTCAAGAACACCATCATCATCATGACTTCGAACCTGGGCGCGCGCTTCCTTGAGAAGCGCAATCCCATGGGCTTCTCCGCGGCCGGCGGCCTGCCTGCGAAAGTGGAGGATCAGGTGATGACGGAGGTCAAGAAGGCCTTCAATCCCGAATTCCTGAACCGCCTGGACGAGATCATACTCTTCACCTCGCTTTCGGACGACGATCTGTTGAAGATCGTCTACCTGCTGACTGAGCAGATCAACAAGAATCTGGTCGCCAAGCAAATCAAGATCAAGATTCGCGAAGATGCGGCTCGCTACATTCTGGAGAAAACCTGCACTGACCGCAGCTACGGCGCGCGGCCGCTGCGCAGGGCTCTTCAGAAATACATTGAAGATCCGCTCAGCGAGGCGCTAATCCAGGGTTCCCTGGCCCGGCCCGCCGAGTTCGAGGTCTACTTGGGCGAGGGCGGGATTTATTGCCGCCAGATGCAGCCCGTTGGCCAACTAGAGCCGCAGCCTGTCGCCGCGGGCGAAGGCGCCCCGCCGGCCGAGGAAGCTGCTCCGGCCGCGCCGGGCATCCCGCTGTACATGTTTGAGTAGAGGGATACTGCCCCCTCTTACCCGAGGTCCTGCGGAAACCGGCGTGCTCCGTGCAGGAAAGCAAGGATCAATATGCTGTCTTCCCGGATTTCATAGATTAGCCGGTAACTCTTCACAAAGGGTTCTCGGATTCTTTCGTCAGTCAGCTCGGGAACTACGCGGCCTCTGCGGGGAAACTTTGTCAATGACCGGCTGGCGAATCTGACCTCAGCAACGAGCGCTGCTGCATAGCGACTCGAATCGCGCGCGATAAAGTTAGCCGCTGATTCCAATTCTTGCCATGCTGAATCGGTCCAGGCTACTCATCGAGCCACCGTTTCATCCGAGTTTCGACTTGATCTTGATCGATGACCTTGCCTTCAGCTGCTTCCGCCGTGCCCCGTTCCACGCGCTCGCGAACATAGATGGAGTATTGAACGTCTTCCCAGGTCGCATCGTCTGGGAGGGCGTCGAGTATCTTTCGGATCTCTTCCTTGGTGTTCGCCATCGATAACCTCTGTATGCCAGTATACGATTGCCTCCTCGCTTCAGCTGAGTTGGCCGCGCTACCCTAGTTTCTAATGTCTGACCGCCTCGATGAACTGCGCCGACGCCATACCCGCGCCGAAGCCGGAGGCGGCGAAGAGCGTCGCGAACGTCAACACGCGGAAGGCAAGCTCTCCGCACGCGAGCGCATTGATCTGCTGCTGGACGAAGGTACCTTCGTCGAGACCGACAAGCTGGTCCGCCACCGCTGCAACGATTTCGGCATGAATGAGCAGGTGATCGACGGCGATGGTTTTGTCACGGGCTACGGTCTGATCCACGGCCGCACGGCTTACGTCTTCGCGCAGGACTTCACCGTATTCGGCGGGTCGCTCTCAGAGACCAACGCCAAGAAGATCGTCAAGATCATGGATCTGGCGCTCAAGACCGGCGCGCCTGTGATCGGCCTGAACGATTCCGGCGGCGCGCGCATCCAGGAAGGCGTGCTGTCACTCGCCGGCTATGCGGATATCTTCCTGCGGAATACGCTCGGCAGCGGTGTGGTCCCACAGATCTCGGCCATCATGGGACCCTGCGCCGGTGGAGCGGTCTACTCCCCTGCCCTGACTGATTTCACGTTCATGGTGGACGGCAGCAGCTATATGTTTATCACCGGGCCGGAGGTGATCAAGACCGTCACGCATGAGGATGTGACCAAGGAACAACTAGGCGGCGCGGTTACACACAACACCACCAGCGGCGTCGCGCACTTCCTGGCTCATGGTGATGCGGAGTGTCTCCAGATGATCCGCGAGCTGTTGAGCTATTTGCCGCAGAACAATCGCGACGAGGCTCCGCAACACGTAAGTACAGATCCCGTTGATCGTGAGGACGTCGCTCTGGGTTCCGTTGTGCCGGCGGCGTCGAATCTCCCTTACAACATCAAGGACGTCATCCGCCGCGTGGTGGACAACGGTAAGTTCTTCGAAGTCCAGGAGCGCTGGGCGCGCAATATCGTCATCGGCTTTTCTCGCATGGACGGCCGAACTGTCGGCATCGTCGCGAATCAGCCTGAGCATTTGGCGGGCTGCCTGGATATCGATTCCTCCGTCAAGGGCGCTCGCTTCGTCCGGTTTTGCGACGCCTTCAACATTCCGATCCTGACCTTTGAGGATGTGCCCGGATTCCTGCCCGGCACCGCCCAGGAGTTCGGCGGCATTATCCGGCACGGAGCGAAGCTTCTGTACGCGTATGCCGAGGCGACCGTGCCCAAGATTACCGTAATCACTCGCAAAGCCTACGGCGGAGCCTATTGCGTGATGGGATCGAAGCATCTGCGGTGCGACGTGAATCTCGCGTGGCCTACGGCCGAGATCGCCGTGATGGGAGCTGAGGGCGCCGTGAATATCTTGTACCGGTCTTTGCCCGCGGCAGACCAGAGGGCAAAAACTCAGGAGCTTCAGGAGCGCTTTGCGAATCCGTTTGTCGCCGCGGAACATGGATTTATCGACGATGTCATTGAGCCGCACCAGACGCGTCCCATGGTGATCCGGGCGCTGCGGATGCTCGCCACTAAGGTGGACACCATGCCACGAAAGAAGCACGGCAACATCCCACTGTGAGTCGCATCTGAGGCAAAGCATGCAGCCGAGCTTCCTACAGCGTTATCTGCAAGCCTTCCATCGCATCGACGGTTGGTTCGATTTCGATGCGGCTTTGCTGTTCATGAAGTACAACCAGCTCGCGTTCAAGGACAGTGAACGAGGCAACGTGCTCGAGATCGGGGTGCATCACGGCCTATCGGCCATCGCAATCGCCGCGTTGAGAGGTGCCGGAAAGCAATTCACGGCCATCGATCTGTTCGAGGATCAGCAGAAGAAGAACGTGTCCGGTTCAGGCTGCGGAGACCGCCGGCGATTCGATAACAACATGCGCGAGTTCTACCCGGAGTCGGCATTTGTTCGTCCGATCGCACGCCAATCGGGGGAACTAACGCCTTCAGACCTCGGTTCGGGATTTACCTTCAGTCACATCGACGGAGGCCACTCGCCTGAAGAGGTTTACCATGACCTCAAACTCTGCCATGACATTTCGGTGGACGGCGGCTTGATCGCTCTCGATGACTATTTCAATTCCGAGCATCCCGGCGTCTGCGAAGGTGCTGTGGAGTTTTCTCTGCGCCACCCAGGCTGGCTGCGTCCGTTGGTCGCGGGTTACAACAAGGTCTTGTTTCAGAAGCCGCGCGATAAGGACTCCGATCTGAATGCTTCGTTCGTCAAGGCGTTTCCGGGTCTCGAAACCAAAACCGTCCGCATGTGGAAATCGCAGGTGATTCTCCTGGGGACTCCGCTGCGGGACCATATCGATCTGTACACATCCACACCGGAGAACCTTGTGCGATTTGGCTCAGCGGGCGTGCGGGCCCGACTCACGCCCACCGTCAAGAGTATTCGCGCTCGTCCAGGTCAGCAGATCGAGATCGAAGTAAAAGTGGAAAACGTTTCTTCCGAAGATTTCCCCGCCGGTGAGGGTGTTTTCGGATTGTCCTACCATCTTCTCGAGCACGACAATCCACGCTCATGGTTCTCGACATCGCTGGCGCCCAAAGAACACCTTGTCCGGCGCATCTCCGTAACTACTCCAACCGCTCCTGGCAGGTACCAACTTGAGGTCGATCTGGTCTGGGAAGGCGTCATGTGGTTCAAAGACGTCGGCAACCCGACGGCGATGATCGCGCTCCTGGTCGAATAGATGGAATCTTCGCGGCAGCGGTTCACCATACTCTCGGCCTATGTTGTCGTGATCTTCGCCGTCAATGCATACGTATGCAAGCCGCTTTTCAATCTCGAATTCAGCCAAAGGATGGAGTCGATCGAAGGCTCCTACATGTCGATCGCCCGCTGGGCGGCCGCCAACTGGTCCGATCTGACATGGTTCCCTCTGTGGTTCAACGGGATGCCGTTCCAGAAAGTGTATCAGCCGGGATTCCACTTCACCGTTGCTGGATTGTCGACGCTGCTGGGCTGGACTCCCCAGCATGCATATCATTTTCTGACGGCGATCACCTATGGCGCAGGTGCGTTGATGCTGTTCTGGCTATGTTACGCCGCCAATCACGACCGTGTGCAGGCGCTAGCTGCCGCGTTGCTCTATTCGCTTATCTCACCTGCCTGTTTCCTGGTCCCATTGATTCGGGCCGATGCCGGTGGTTGGTTGTCGCCCCGCCGATACCAGATACTCGTGCATTACGGTGAGGGCCCGCACATCAGTGCCGTGGCCCTGATCCCTATTGTGATCCTGCTTCTGCACGGCGCAGTGTCCCTCAGGAATCGTGTATGCATCGCGCTAGCACCCTTCGCCCTGGCAGCCGTGGCGCTAACAAACTGGCCCGGATCGATGGGCCTGACGATGGCGGTGCTGGCGTACTGTCTCTCGCAAATCGGGGTATTCCGTATTTCGAGCTGGCTGGGCCTGGCCGCAAGTGGTGTCGCTGCGTACTTGATCGCCTCTCCGTGGCTCCCTCCTTCGGTGATCTCCACTGTTATTAGGAACGCTCAACAATCCGACGGGACATCGCTGGGTGCAACACAGCTCTGGCCTCGGCTCATTCTGGTAGCTGCATGCGCCGTGCTTTTGTTCGTATTCAAGAAGACAAGCGCGAAAACGAATGTGAACTGGGGGCTGCGATTCTTCGCGTTCTTCACGTTGCTTACAGGCGCGGTTTCGCTGGGCTACGAATGGTGGGGATGGCGATTGTTGCCTCAAGCCCACCGGTTCCAGGTTGAGTTTGAAATGGCTTTCGCCGCCACACTCGCCTACCTGCTGATCTGGAGTATCCGCAAGCTGCCGCCCCGGATCCAAATCATCACCGCGGTGCTGCTTGTAGCATTCGGAGCCAGGCAACTGCTGCACTACGCTCGATATGCGCAGCGCCTGACCCAGCCCATAGAGATCGCCTCGACCATCGAATACCAGATGGCCAAGGCGTTCGAAGCGAACTTTCGGGACCAGCGCGTATTCGCTCCTGGCAATGTTTCCCTGTGGATGAATATGTTCACCGATGTGCCGCAGATGGCCGGCTGCTGCGACCAGGGCATTCCAAACCAGGAGTATCGCATCGCTGTCTACACCATCTACACCGGCCAGAACGCAGGCGCTCGAGATGCGGAGATCTGTTTGCTATGGCTGCGTGCCTATGGGGCGAACGCGATCGGAATGACAGGCCCTAACAGTACGGAATTCTTCAAGCCATATTGGAACTGGAAGAAGTTCGACGGCGTCCTTCCGGAACTGTGGCAGCGGGGCGAAAACGTTATCTATCGAGTGCCTCGAAAGTCGGCAGATCCGGTTCGCGTCATCCCGAAGTCCGCTATCACTTCGCGCGCGCCGGAGAACGGACTCGACATCGAGCCGATTCAACCGTTCGTGAGCGCTCTCGAAGATCCAAGCATGCCTGCTGCAAGGTTTCGATGGGTGAATCGCCACGAGGCGGTGATCGACACGGAAACGAGCGCCGGCCAGGTGATCTTTCTCCAGCTCAGCTACGATGCGGGATGGAAAGCGATCGCCGATGGAATGGTGCTTCCGGTAATGACGGATCCGTTGGGGATGAGTTATGTCGAGCCAGTGAAGCGCGGTCGGGTGCAACTGCGATTGATCTACGATGGCGGCTCGGAGGTTGAGCTCACGCGCGTATTTCTAGGATTGGGACTTATGCTGATTGCCGCGCTCGTGCTCACGCTGCCACTTTATCGAAGAAGCGCTTGATCATCATCTTCGCTGTGCCGTCGATCAGGCGCTGGCCGACGGCCGCGATGGTTCCACCGACCTGCACATCGCCTTCGTAAGAAACATCGGTACCGGCGTCCTTGGGTGTGAAGTTCAGGTCTCCCTGGCCCTTCATGAAGCCGATCTTTCCCGAGCCTTCCACCATCAGCTTGAAACTGTTCGGAGGATTCTGCTGGGTGATACGAACCTTTCCGTCAAAATTGCCGGACAGGCTAGCCATGGCCATCTTCATCTTCATGCGGTACTCGTCTTCGCCGATCTTTTCGAGGCTCTCGCAGCCCGGCATAGCGCCGGCAAGGACTGCGGGGTCCTGGAGCCTCTGATACGCTTGCTCGGGTGGCAAAGGAAGAAAATACGATCCGGAAATCTTCACGTTATGCGATCTCGTTATGCAATGCGGCCGAGAGCCGTGGCGAGCGCTTTCGCCGCATACACCGCGGCAAGATGAAGCCGGTATTCGGCCGATGCGTGCAGATCCGAGTTCGCATCTATGCCCTGCCCCACTAATGCCGCGACCGCCTGAATCTCAGCCGGCGAACCGCTTCTTCCTTCCAGAGCTTTTTCCGCCTCTTTAGCCCGGAAGGCCCGGTTTGAAAGGCCGGTGACGCCGATGCGAGCCAGGGTGACTTTTTCGCCCTGCTTGCGGACCCGAACCGCCACGCCGACGATGGCGAATCCGCTGGCCGGCTGGAGCACCTTCTGATAGTTGGTTCCCGTGCCGTCTCCATCGATAGGCACGATCACTTCGCGCACAATCTCGCCTGGCTCGAGTGCCGTAGTAAACGTATCGACGAAGAAGTCTTCCGCCGATACAGTCCGTTCCGATTTCGCGCCCTTCAAGACAATCTTGGCTTCGAGCGCTTGGAGCGCCGCGGGATAGTCCGCCGAGGGATCGGCATGCGCCACGCTGCCGCCGATGGTTCCCATATTGCGCACCTGCACGTCCCCAATATGGGCTGCGGTCTCCGCCAGTAGTGGGCATTTTCCGCGTAGCAAAGGCGAGCTCATTACATCCTGATGTGTGGCCGTCGCGCCGATATGAATGGCGCCGCCGTCCTCCCGGATGTAATTCAAGTCTTTGATGCGGCCCAGGTCAACCAAATGCTCAGGTGCGGCCAAGCGGAGCTTCATCATCGGAATCAAGCTCATGCCGCCGGCCAGCGGCTTCGCTCCTTCGGCCAGCAGACCTAGCGCTTCGTCCAGCGTCTTGGGAGCCGAGTATTCAAATTGTTGGGGAATCATGCGTTGCTCCCTGCGGATATCAGTTTCCAGAGTTTCTCGGGAGTCAGTGGCATATCCAGATGCTTCACACCCAATGGCGACAGCGCATCGACCACCGAATTCACCACAGCCGGCGATGCCCCGATGGTTCCGGCTTCACCGACTCCTTTAACTCCCAAAGGATTAACTGGCGTCGGAGTGACGGTATGGCCGCTTTCGATCCACGGCATCATGTGCGCGCGCGGCATGGTGTAATCCATAAACTCGCCAGTCACGAGTTGGCCGTTATCGTCATAGACGGCCTGCTCCCATAGCGCCTGGCCGATTCCTTGGGCCACGCCTCCATGCACTTGTCCGTCGACGATCAGCGGATTCAGAATGTTCCCGCAATCGTCGATTGCGATGTAACGCCGGATAGAAACATTGCCGGTATCCCGATCGACATCGGTGACCACCAGGTGCGCTCCAAAGGGAAACGTGAAGTTCGGTGGCTCCCAGAAGTGGGTCGCCAACAAGCCGGGCTCCGTGTTCGGCGGCAACTTCATTGCCCTGTACGCCGCTGCTGCGATTTCCTTGAACCCGACCGATTTGCCCGTCTTGTTGTCGGTGCACTGACCATTCGCCAACGTGACGTCTTCCGATTCGAGCAGCATCGCGCCGAACTTTTTGACCTTCGCCTTCAGGTCCTGCAAGGCATAGTACAAAGCCGTGCCGCCCACTGCCGTCGAGCGGCTGCCGAAAGTGCCGATGCCGTACGGTACCAGAGATGTATCGCCGTGCAGGACCAGTACGTCGTCGATACCCACGCCTAGCTCATCGCCGGTGATCTGCGCAAACGTGGTTTCCTCGCCCTGGCCGTGCGGAGAAATGCCAGTCAGGACCGTGACCTGTCCCGACGGCTCGATCTTAACCGTGCAGCTTTCCCAGCCGCCGGCAGGTGTTGCCGGGGAGGGACCGAACGCGCAAATCTCGCCATACGCGCACAGCCCGATGCCCATGTACTTGCCCTGTTTGCGGGCCTCGACTTGCTCCTTGCGGAGCTTGTCGTAGCCAGCCATTTCCATGGCCTTCTTGAGTGGCGCGGAATAGTCGCCCGTATCGTAGACCAGGCCGGTGGCCGTGGGGAAAGGAAATTCCTCATTGCGGACGAAGTTCTTCAACCGGATCTCGGCGGGATCCATCTTGAGCTCGGCCGCGACCATATCCACCATGCGTTCGATGCCGTGCGTTGCTTCAGGACGTCCCGCACCGCGGTACGCATCAGTAGGCGTGCAATTGGTGAATGCGCCTACGATATCCGCCTGAATATTGGGCGTGCGGTACAAGCCCGGCATCATCAGGACGCTTAGCGTCGGGATGGCAGGAGTTAATACGGTAAAGTACGCGCCCAGATCCTGAATGATTTTGAGCTTGATCCCAGTTATGGTGCCATCACGCTTTGCGGCGATCTCATAGAAGTCCACGTGGCCGCGCCCGTGAATAGTGCACAGGAAATTCTCCCGGCGCGACTCGATCCACTTCACCGGCTTCTGCAGCTTCATGGAAATCCAGGCGAGCAGGATCTCCTCGGCGTAAGTCTGGATCTTGGCGCCGAAGCCGCCCCCGACCTCGGGAGCCACCACGCGGAACCGGTTCTCTTCCAACCCGAGAATCTGCGCAACCAGTGAGCGCACCAGGTGCGGAGCCTGGGTGGACGTAAACAGGTTCATGCTGCGATCCGCGGCATGCCAATCCGCCACCACGCCGCGGGTTTCCATGGAATTTGGAATCAACCGCTGGCTGACGATGCGCTGCTTCACAATCACGTCGGCTTCGGCAAACGCCTTGGCGACGTCGCCACCTTCCTGGTGGAACGTGAAGGCGACATTATCGGCCCACTGCGGATGCACCGCATGAGCGCCGGGGGCGAGCGCTTTCTCCGGATCGGCCACAGCGGCTTCCGGCTCGTAATCGACTTCGATCAGCTCGGCACCGTCGCGAGCGATGTAGCGGTCGGTGGCAACCACCACGGCAACCGGGTGTCCAACGAGATACACGCGATCGATTGCGAGCAAGTTATGATGCGGAACGCGCAGCCCCGGCAGCGATGCGCTACAGGGTACGGCGCCAGCGTTCTTTGTATCCTCACCGACGAACACGGCATGGACGCCTTTGAGCGCCTTGGCCTTACTGATATCGATGGATCGGATCTTGGCGGCCGCGTGCGGGCTTCGCAAAATGGCCGCGTAGAGCATCCCCGGCATCTTGATATCGTCCACATAAGTGGCGGTGCCCGTAATGAGGCGGGGATCTTCACGGCGGCGAATGCGCTTGCCGACCAGCTTCTCGGTTTTTGTAATGGTCGTGGTGGCCATGATCTATACTCCTGCGGCGCGGGCTGCGGCTCTCACCGCGTTCACGATGTGCTGGTACCCGGTGCAACGGCATAGATTACCGTCCAGGCCATGCCGAATCTCTTGATCGGTTGGATCGGGGTTGCGATCAAGGATCTGTTTGGTGGTCATGATCATACCCGGAGTACAAAAACCGCACTGCAGACCGTGCTCATTCCAGAACGCTTCCTGGATCTTGTGGAGTTTGCCGTCGGCGGCCATGCCTTCGATGGTCAAAATCTTGGCGCCGTCGCACTGAATCGCGAAAATGGAGCAGCTCTTGATGGCTTTGCCGTTCAACTCCACGGTGCAAGCGCCACATAGCGACGTCTCGCAGCCGATGTGCGGGCCGGTCAGTCCGACAACTTCGCGGAGGTAATGAATCAGGAGGAGTCTCGGCTCTACTTCGTGGGAATACGTAGTCCCGTTGATACTTACGTTTATGGTTTCTGTCATGACGCTCACTTCCGGCAGAGGATACCGGGCGTCATTGAAGATACCAAACTCGGGGGCGAATGTGGGAATCTCCTAAAACCGCACGACGATCCGTGCCGCTCCGATTGCATCCGCTGCAGAGACCTATCGCCAGGAATCGGTGTCGGGATACAGCCCGTTCAAGAGCTCTGCAACGATAGCCGTCATAATAGCAGCGTGACGCGCGACACACTGCTCGATTTCTTCGCGGACTTCGCCGATCTTCCAGACCAATTCCTGATCTATGACGACGGCTTCCGCATTGAGCAACGCACCTATCGGCAAACTGCGCAAGCCGCGCGCGGTTTAACCGTACGGCTCCGCGAAGCGGGCGTTCGCAAAGGCGACAAAATCGTCATCTGGAGCGAAAACCGCCCCGAATGGATCGCAGCGTTCTGGGCTTGTCTGTTGGCCGGCGCGATCGTGGTCCCCGTGGATTACCGAGCTTCATCCGCATTTCTTCTGCGCATCCGCGATAAAGTCGGTGCCCGCATCGTGTGGATCGGCGATGAGGTCCTGTGGCCTGAGGACGCCGAACCCCGCCCCTGGAAGCTTTCCGATACCGATTGGGCAGACACGCGGGCGGTTTCCGCGGAATCCGTCAATCGCGACGATATCGCCGAAATCGTATTCACCTCCGGAGCGACGGCCGATCCCAAAGGCGTGATCATCACGCATCGTAACATCCTCGCCAACATCGTACCGGTCGAAACCGAGATTCGAAAATACCGGCGCTTCGGCGGACCCTTCTTCCCTCTTCGCTTCCTGAACCTGCTGCCGCTGAGCCACATGTTCGGGCAGGCCATGGCGACGTTCGTCCCGCCGATGCTTCCGGGCGTAGTGGTGTTCATGCGGGGATATAGCCCGGAAGAGATTATCCGCCAGATTCGCGGGCGGCGGATCTCCGTACTGGTATCGGTGCCCAAGATTCTCGAAATCCTGCGCGAGTATGTCGTGCGGCAGTTTCCCGAAGCTGCCACGGCGTTGCCTTCAAACGCGCGCTGGCCGCGGCGATGGTGGCATTACCGCCGAATTCATCGCCTGTTCGGATGGAAGTTCTGGGCGTTCGTAGTGGGCGCCGCGCCGCTGGCCCCCGATGTGGAGGAGTTCTGGTCACGCCTTGGGTTCCTGACGATCCAAGGCTACGGGCTGACCGAGACCGCGCCGATCGTCACGCTCAATCATCCTTTCCACACACGCCAGGGCACCGTCGGTAAGCCGATTGGCGGGGTAGAAGTGAAGATCGCACCCGATGGCGAGATTCTCGTTCGCGGCGAAAACGTTAGCTCAGGCTATTTCGGGCAGACAGTAGGAAACTCGTCGGAAGGCGGCTGGCTGCACACGGGCGACATCGGCGAATTCGACTCTGAGGGCAGGTTGTTGATCAAAGGGCGCAAGAAGGAGATGATCGTCACCCCGGAAGGTTTGAATGTCTTTCCGGAGGATGTCGAGCGCGTGCTGGACCGAATTCCCGGCGTCAAGGAATCGGCGGCTGTCGGGAAAGATCGTGTTCACGCGGTTCTTGTTCTAGAGCCGGGAGCCGACTCCGACGCGATCGTGCGCGCTGCGAACAGCAAGCTCGAAGATCATCAACGCATACAAGGAGTGAGCCTCTGGCCGGAGCGCGAGCTGCCCCGCACAGAAGGCACCGGCAAGCTGAAGCGCGCTGCCATCTGGCAATGGGTGGACTCCGGAGGCCATCGAGACCATCGGGAGCATGTTGAGCCTTCCCGAACTGGGAGCGCGATAGATCAAGTGATGGCGCAGTACGGCCGTGGCCGCACGCTCACGCCCGAAACGACACTCGAAGAGCTGGGCCTCAGTTCCCTGGAGCGGGTGGAAGTGATGATCCAGTTGGGCATGAACGAGCCGGATTTCCAGGCGGCTCGGACCGTGGGCGATCTATCCTCCATCCGCGAACATCCCACGGTTGCAACTGCAATCCCGGCGCAGGATATTCCAAGCTGGCCCCGAGGACGCGTTGCTTCTTTCGTGCGCGACGTTGGGCTGGCGCTGGTAATTCTACCGCTTGCCCGGTTGTTCGCCTGGCTGCGAATCGAAGGCCACGAAAATCTCGAACACTTGGAAGCTCCGCTAATTTTCGCATCCAATCACCAGAGCCACTTCGATGGACCTGCGATTCTCATGGCGCTGCCCTATCGCCTGCGCCGGCGCGTGGCGATTGCGGCCTCGCGCGAATTCTTCGCAGGGCACTTCCATCCCGACAATTTCTCGCGCTGGCGAAGATTCACTAGTGGCCTCAGCTTTTTCCTGGCATCATTGTTTTTCAATATTTTCCCGCTGCCCCAGCGCGAGGCCGGCGCCATGGAAGCCCTGCGCTACGCCGGACGCCTGATCAGTCAGGGCTGGAATGTGTTGATTTTCCCGGAAGGCGATCGCACGGACGCAGGCGAGATTCACCCTTTTTACCCTGGCGTGGGGATGATGGCCTCGCGGCTGGCAACACAAGTGATTCCCGTGCGCCTGGAGGGCCTCGACCGCATCCTCCATAAGACCTGGCGCATGGCCAAGCCGGGCCGCGCGAGAATCCGCTTTGGCGCGCCCCTAAGTTTAGTTGGCGACGATTACACGTCGCTGGCGGCGCGGGTCGAACGCGCGGTCCGCGATCTCTGAGTAGCGTCTATAGACGTCTCGCGGAGCCTGCAAGCGTCTCATCGGCAGCGGGGACGTCGCCACCGAGCGATACCACTCTGGCGCGCTGGCCCTCGGTCAGGCGCTGCAACAGCAGTTCCTGGTTATTGCGGAAACGAACCGCATCCCGGTGGCGCCCGGCATCCATGCCGATCTGGTGGAAGACAACTTCCTCTTCACCTCTCAGCCCGAGTCCGGATTGCAACCGCGGCGGGATGTCGCGCAGAACAAGCTGCGCACCCGGCGGAATGCACACGGCACATGGCACCTGCCGCAGACTGAACCAGGAACGCCAGCCACGCAGTTCCGGGCGCTGCTCCAACTCCGCTGGCGATGTAAATCCAAGAGTTCCTGTAGGAAAGCGATAGACAGTGAGGTCTTCCCCTTCTACCGCGAGCCGACTTCTTACTTCCGCGAGAGAATAGTCACACATAAGGGCGTCTCCAATAAAATAGACACCCCGCGGCGAAGGTTCGTTTCGCTAACCTTGCGAGAGCATTTTATCCAGTTCGTCCGCGCCGGCTTTGGCGACGATTCCGTCTTGCGGAGAGCTCGCGCCGCTGACTCCAATGGCCCCGACAATTTTCCCGTAGGCCATGAGGGGAAGCCCTCCTTCTATAGGGACGGCATTCGCGAGCGCCATCATGACGATACGTCCACCGGTTACCGCATCTTCGAGCGCCTTGGTGGGACGCTTGAACAGCAAAGCGCTACGTGCCTTTTGAACCGACACTTCCTGGCTTGCGAGTTGCGCATCATCCATGCGCTGAAGAAACATGAGGTTACCGCCGTCATCGACGATGGCGATGAACATGTTCCACTTGTTTTTGATCGCCTCTTGTTCGGCTGCGGCCACGATGCGCTTGGCGGCCGCGAGCGTCAGAGCTTTTTTGTCGGCGAGCATGGCGTGTTCGCTCAGTGTAGCAGGGACCTGTATTCACGTGAGATCGAAGTACTGCGACCAGCTGTGCTCGCGCTTGGAACTGTAGCGGCCTCCTCCGGAGTCAGGAACTCACGCTGGATTGGCTCCCAAACCGCTTCGCTCGGTGCTCCGGGTCCATCTCTCAAGGCTGCGGGGACACCGTTTTCGGGTCCGCTCGTCCGCGCCATATCTCGAACATCCTAAAAGCTATACCTTCTGCATACGGGACGCCACCGTGGCGCTGCCGGACCAAAGATTATGATGGTTCTCATGAGAATCGCAGCCTGCGTTGTGCTCCTCACCGGCATCGCCGCTGGTCAAGCACCTCCTATCGACTGGAAAGCCCAGGAGGCTGAGATCCTGCGCCATTACAGGGCCCTGATCCAGATCGATTCGAGCAATCCACCCGGAAATGAGACGGCGGTAGTCAACTACCTTAAGAAAATTTTTGACGCCGAGGCGATTCCGGCACAGGTTTTCGCGTTAGACCCCGCCCGGGCCAACCTAGTGGCGCGGATTAAGGGCAACGGCAGCAAGCGTCCGATCCTGATCATGGCCCACACCGACGTGGTCGGCGTGCAGCGCGAGAAATGGCCGGTGGACCCGTTCGGGGCGATCCGCAAGGACGGGTATGTCTGGGGTCGCGGCACCGCGGACGATAAAGACAAGCTGGCCGCGAATTTGATGTTGATGCTGCTGCTGAAGCGCACCGGCACGAAGCTCGACCGCGACGTGATCTTCCTGGCCGAATCGGGCGAGGAGGGGACCACCAAGCCGGGAATCGAGTTCATGGTGAATCAGCACTTTAGCCAGATCGAAGCCGAGTTCTGCCTCACCGAAGGCGGAGGCGCAACTCTCAGCGGCGGGCGTGTCACGGCCGTGACCGTCTCGACGACTGAGAAACTGCCCCGCCGGATCCGGTTGGTAGTGAACGGGACGTCTGGGCACGGATCGATCCCCCGCACGGATAATGCGCTGGTGCACCTGTCAGCGGCGGTTGCAAAGATCGGCACCTGGGAGACTCCGCTGCGTATGAACGATACCACCCGAACCTATTTCGAAAGGCTGGCCGGCATCAGTTCGCCGGAAGTGGCGGCGCGTTATAACGGACTGGCCGATCCCCGCCGCGGTCCCGCGATCCAGCGCTATCTAGCCGAGAACGAGCCGATGCATTATTCCATGCTGCGGACCTCGGTGGTCCCGACCATCCTCAATGCCGGATTTCGGATGAACGTGGTCCCTTCGCAGGCGGAAGCGACGATCGATGTCCGCATGGCGCCCGGCGAGGATGACAAAATCTTCTTCGATCAGATGCAGCGCGTGATCGGCGATCCGGCTGTGAAGATCGAGCGTTTGACGGACGGCGACCGGCCCCCGACGCCTCCATCGCGCCTCGACACGGACATGTTCCGCGCGCTGGAGACCGTGAGCAAACGAATGTATCCCGGGTCGGTGACGCTGCCGACCATGCTCACCGGCGCGACCGACATGGCGTATCTGCGGGCGAAAGGAGTCCAGAGCTATGGCATCGGTCCGGCGGCAAGCGACACGGATCGGACCAACTACGGCGCGCACAGCGACGTCGAGCGGCTACTGGAATCGTCGCTCTACAGCTTTACCCGGTTTACCTGGGAATCTGTGATGGAGGTATCGGCTTCGAAATAATGCTGCGAGCGATAACACGAGAAATCAGCCCGGCGATTGCGAACTGCGAGCTGGAATTCCTAGATCGCGAGCCTATCGATTTGACGCTGGCCGTCGAGCAGCATCGGCAATATCAGGCGTGCTTGGCGGAACTCGGGGTTCGCGTTGAAGTACTGCCTTCGGGAGCGGACATGCCGGACGGGGTCTTCGTGGAGGACCCTGCGATCGTACTGGATGAGATTGCGGTGATCACCCGCATGGGCGCGCTTTCGCGGCGAGGCGAGAGCGAGACTCTAGCGCGCGCGCTGGCAAAATATCGTGAGTTGCGTCACATCGAGGAGCCGGGAACACTCGAAGGCGGCGACGTGATGTGCATCGGTAAAACGGTTTACGTAGGATACTCGCGGCGGACTAACGTCGCCGGCATCCAACAGCTCGCGACGATGCTCCATCCGCTGGGGCACTTTGTCGTGCCGGTGGAAGTGCGCGGTTGCCTGCACCTTAAAACCGCGTGCACCTACATCGGCGACGACACAGTCCTGGCGAACCGCGCCTGGATAGATGCCGACGCACTCTGTAGTGTGAAGATTCTCAACGTCCCAGAACCTCGGGGTGCGAATGCACTGCGAATCGCCGATACTGTTCTGCTACCGGCGGCGTTCCCCCGGACGCGTGAATTGCTGGTGAACTCGGGTTTCCAAGTGCGCGCAATCGACAACTCGGAAATGCTGAAGGCCGAAGCGGGCGTAACCTGCACCAGTCTGCTGTTTGAAACAACCTAAAATCGCACCAGGGATCCTTGCAGCGCCGCAATCGATTCCGGCGAGCCAGTGAACATATCCGACGGGAATTGGCGGACGCGACCGATCTCGCTAGCGATCGCGCTCGCGCTGAAATTGTTCACACCCATGCCCGCCAGATATTGCAGTCGCAGGTCAATATCACGATTGATTTGCGCGTTCGCGAGCCATGGCCGCAGGTCCGATGCACGGCCAAGATACGTATCTAGGAGGCTCAACGCGTTCGGGAACCCGACCTGTTGCAACGACGCACGCACTTTTGCATAGTCCGGACGATCTAGGCGAGCCTGCAACGCGTCCACGTCGATCTTAGTCGGCTCGACCTGGCCTAGCAGGACCACGTCGTAACCCTGACCATTGTTATCGTTGGCCCAAATAGTTCCGTTGGGAAACACGTCGAAAAACGTGGCGATCTCGCTCTTAACCGTGTCCGGATCGCTTTCATAGAGCGGCACCCATTGCGTGATCACGCCGCCCGGCTTCAGATGCCGCTTGCACTCTTCGAAATATTCTTTCGAGTAGAGCGTCGCCGCGCCTTTCACCCAAGGATGAATCGGATCCGAAGTAATAATGTCGAACTTCTCCGCGGTAGTCAGCACGAAGTGCCGCGCATCGTCATAGTGAATATCCGTCCGCGGGTCATTGAGCACGTGATAGTTCTCATCGCCGAAATACCGCGTCGCAGCTGGCGGGATCAGCTTCTCAATCTCGCAAATGACGATCCGCATGATTTCGGGATACGTGGTGAACGATCCCGCAGTCACGCCCGCGCCAAAGCCAACGATCAACACCGAGCGTGGATCCTTATCGACCAGCGCGGAAATATGTCCCAGCATGCGCTGGAGCCGCATATCGAAAGGTTCGGTCGAAGCTTCTACTTTTCCGCTCACGTGAAAATAGCGCTGACCGCTCGGAAGCTGCGAAATCACTATGGAAGAATTCATTCCTTCGCCGATGTACAGCGGCTGACCCGCGTCGGTCGTCGTGATGCTCCGGCGGCCGTACGCCAGCGACAGCCAGGGAACTTCGTCCGCCGACCAGATGAACAGAGAGATTGCCACACAACCAGCAACGATGTATCCCGCGGCAACCTTCCCCAAATAAGCGAGTGCGGTCACCGCAGCGATTGCCGAGAGGATCATCAATGCGCGCTCGGCATCTCGGGTGCCCACCAAAGGGATGATTACGATGCTGAACGCCAGCGCCCCGAGAATCGCACCCACCGTATTCGCCGCGTAAGTCTCGCCTGCCAGGCGCCCTGGATCTTCGCCCGGCGCCGCGACCGCCGCGAGCGCTAGCGGAAAGCTGGCTCCCCACATGAGCGTGGCGGGCAGGACCGCCCAGAGGCTGCGCGCCAGATCGACCTGGAAAGTAAACCATGGGCTGCTGGACAGAATCGGATTCACCGGCCAGTACGGTATCGAATCGGCCAGCATGAAGGCGGTCCAGGCGATGCCGGCAGCCGCCAGAAACTGGCACAGCCCCAGCGCAGTCCTTGGCCGCGCGATCGATCGTGCCAGCAATGCTCCCACACTGCTGCCGATTCCCAAACCGATGAGGAATACAGCGAGAATCACGGAGAAGGTATACACCGTGGCGCCCATCATGGTCGCCAACAGCCGCGTCCAGACCACTTCGGCGCCCAGGGCGCACAGGCCGGAAATCCCGATCACGAGATAAACAGTCTTGGCATCTGTCGACCTCATAGGGCTCGCGGCGGAAGCCGCGTCGCTGGTTCCCAAAATCGTCGGGCTGTACTCAGTCGATCTTGCCAGCAGCAACGCGAGTCCGCCGACAGCGGCATTGATGAGCACTGCGACGTAGGTCGTGAATGCCATGTCGTAGACGCGCAGCAGATAGAATCCGGCGACCAGGCAGCCTGCCACCGCGCCCGCGATGTTCCCGCCATAGAAGAATCCGAGCCACGAGATGCCGCTGGGTGTGGTCTCGATCCAACGCGCGATCGCCGGGAGCGAGGCGCCCATCAAAAGTGTCGGCGGCAAAAGGCAGATCGCCGCCACCACGGCTCTTAGAAACACACCTTGCAGTCCGATGCTGGCAACGGCGGCGTAGACCCGGTCTAGAACCGGAATTAGCCAAAGCACCAGCAACCCGAGCACTCCGATTCCGAGCTCAAGATAGGCGTAGACACGCAGCGGATGATGCCGCATCGAAATCTTTTTAGGAAGCAGGATACTGCCCAGGCACATCCCGCCCATGAAGGTCCCGAGCAGTGCGCCGAGCGATACCGCGGACGAACCGATGGCCAACTGCAGCAGCTGAAACCAGACAATCTCGTAAATTAATGCCGCACATCCGCTGCCGGCGAACAGGACCAGCAGGATGGTAAGGTACGGTCGCGACAAACTTTGGTGTTGTTCCATGTAAACGGTTTATGATACCCAGAGTGACGACCTTCACGGCGATTTTAGTTACCCAAGACGACGGAAAGACTTCGGCATCCATTCAAAAAGTGGAGCGCTCGGCGCTTCCACCCGGAGAAGTTTTAGTCCGGATTGCCTACTCCAGCTTGAATTACAAAGACGGCCTGGCCGTGACCGGAAGGCCCGGCGTGATCCGCAACTTTCCGATGGTTCCCGGCGTCGATTTCGCAGGAACTGTCGAAGAGTCCTCCTCGGCCGACTTCAAGCCGGGCGACGAGGTGGTCGTGACCGGATGCGGAACGTCGGAAACCATGTGGGGCGGATACGCGCAACTCGCGCGGTTGAATGCCGAACACATCGTTCCGCTTCCCAAAGGAATGACGCTCGTTCAGGCCATGGGAATTGGAACGGCGGGCTTCACCGCCATGCAGAGTTTGCTCGCTCTAGAAAAACACGGACTGAAGCCCGGCGACCGTGAAGTGCTGGTGACCGGCGCAGCGGGCGGAGTCGGCAGCGTGGCGATCGCGCTGCTATCGAATCTCGGGTATAAGGTGGTGGCCTCTACGGGCCGGCCGGAACTGCACCAGTATCTTCGAAGCCTCGGCGCGACAGACATGCTGAGCCGTACCACGTTGGCAGCGCCTTCCAAGCGTCCTCTGGACAGCGAGCGCTGGGCGGCGGCCATCGATTCCGTGGGCGGCGACACTCTGGCGGCGGTACTGCGATCTCTAGCGCAGCACGGGAGCGTGGCTGCGTGCGGGCTTGCCGGTGGTGCTGCGCTCAACACCACCGTGTTTCCGTTCATCCTGCGCGGCGTAAACCTGCTGGGGATCGATTCATCGAAGGCGACGAAGGAGTTGCGCCTGAAGATCTGGTCACGGCTGGCGAACGATCTGCCCGTGAAACTCGTGGATTCCTTGACCGACGTCTCGCCGCTTGGGAAGGTCTTCGAGCTGGGCGAAAAGATTCTCGCCGGGCAGATCAGGGGCCGGATGGTCATCGACGTCAACGCCTGATGTTAGCCTGAATGTAATGCGCGCTTCGCTCGCCTTCGGCCGGACGGGCCTTGAGATTGATCTGCCCGATTCGCACGAATATAGCGTTCTCAAATCGCCATCGATCGCGGCTCTGGCGGATCCCGTAGCGTCGATCGAGGCCGCCCTGGACCGCCCGGTCGCGGGTCCGTCGCTAGGGGCGCTAGCAGCTGGCAAACATACAGCAGCGATTTCGGTCTGCGATATCACCCGCCCCGCGCCGAATCCCGTCGTTCTCCCGCCCCTGCTGCGACGTCTGCAAGCGGCCGGCATTCCGAAAGAAGGCATCCGCATTCTGATCGCCACCGGCCTCCACCGCGCGGCGACACCGGCTGAAATCAGGCACATCGTGGGCGAAGACATCGCCGCAAATTTTGAGGTCCTCAATCATGACGCGCGCAACGCGGCCCAGCATCGCCGCCTCGGGACCACGAAATCAGGCACGCCGGTATTCGTAGACGAGCGCTTCATCGGCGCGGATCTGCATCTATCCCTGGGATTCATCGAGCCGCACTTGATGCTCGGATTTTCGGGGGGGCGCAAGCTCATCGCGCCGGGCCTGGCTGCCGAGGCTACCATCAAGGAACTGCACAGCTCGCGCTTCATGCGCGATCCGCGGGCGCGGGAAGGATCGGTCGATGATAACCCTTTGCACGCGGAACTGCTCGAGATCGCGCGGATGGCCCGGCACGACTTCATCGTCGATGTTTCGCTAACGCGCGACCGAAAAATCGCGGCAGTATTCGCGGGCGACCCAGAGGCGGCACATCGCGCGGGCTTTCAGTGGGTTTCAAAGGCGCTCATGCAGACCGTCGATAAACCGTTCGACGCGGTGGTCACCACCGGCGCGGGCTTTCCCCTCGACATGACGTTTTACCAGAGCATCAAGGGAATTACGGCCGCTTCGCAGATCGTCCGGCAGGGCGGGAACATTCTCCTGTTCGGAGCGTGCGATGAGGGCGTGGGCGCGCCGGAATTCACCCGCATGGTCTGCGAGCACACGTCAGACACGGAATTCCTCAAATCCATCGAAGGCGTGCCGGTCACGATCGACCAGTGGCAGCTCGAAAAGCTGGCGCTGGCGACACAGAAAGCCAAAGTGTCATATTGCGTGCCGGGGGTGCCGGAGCAATTCATCGGCGGGCTGTGGGGCCCCGGATTCCGAGATCCCTCCGAAGCCGTTAAGGCGCTGTTTGCGGAACTTCCCGCGAGCAGCCGGATAGCGGTAGTTCCGGAAGGTCCATACGTGCTCGCGGAAGTTGTTTGAAGCTCCTTACCGCTGGTTGAAGAGAATTTTCCTTGCCTCTGAATCCGGCGCGATTTCTACCGGCAGCAGCTTGCCATCGCCGTTGAGATCCAGTCGCCGCAACGCCGCCGCCGCATTCTGGATCTCGCTGGCTGAAATTTCGGCGTCGTGGTCGGTATCGAGCGCCGCCAGCACCGGACTATATGCCATGAAAATTGCCCGGAAGCGTTCCACTTGGTCGCGAGACCATTCGATGTGTCCGTGTTCATCGCCCACGGTGCCATTGTCGCCGCGGCAGCCTGGAACGTATCCGGCACCCAAGCAGAAGCCGCACTCTTCGGCAGTCAACTTGCCGTCGACGTCCAGGTCGAGTTGCTGGAGCGCAGCCGAAGCGGCGGCGATTTCGTCCGCGGAAATCACATAATCGTGGTTCGCGTCCAGCGCGCGGAGAACATAGATGATCTTGAAATACTTAGATGCGAAGTTGCGCCACGGGTCGACGGCTGGCGCCGGGACTCGCACGGTGGCATCC
>Ga0207667_10001958_pt1 | contig 25792 bp, 28 predicted proteins | sample KBSCornC52_FD_184301 | JGI IMG/M metagenome (GOLD analysis project Ga0207667, IMG submission 184301) | Corn rhizosphere microbial communities from Kellogg Biological Station, Michigan, USA - KBS Corn C5-2 (SPAdes) (version 2) | ecosystem: Host-associated > Plants > Roots > Rhizosphere > Soil ...
CGGCATGGAAGGGGTGCGCTTCTACACCAAGCTGAAGACCGTCACCGCGCGCTGGCCCGAAGGGATGGTCGAGGATAGCGCCTTCGTCATCCCGACGATGGGGTAGGGGCGCGCGAGGTTATCGCGTCGTCCGCGTTCAGAGGCGCCGGCTGATAGCGTCCTTGGTGGCCTTGCGCGTCTTGCGGCCGGGGCCCCGTTCGGCGTCAGTCTTCGCGCCGCGGGTGGCGTGGTTGGCGGAATAGGCCGCACCCTCGATCGGATCGCCCCAGTCTTCCTCAGGGTTGTCGCTGACCCCCTCCAAGGCCGGCGCGTTGCCGACCGGCGCGCCCTGGGCCTGTCGTTCGCGCTGGCCCGGCCGCTGCTTGCGTCCACGGTTCGCCTTCGCCTGCGACGGATCGAACGTGCGGTCTTGGTCGGCCATGGTGAGGTCTCCTTGTGGTGGACCTGGATTCAACCCACCGCGAGGGCGGCCGTTCCTTGCGCATCGGCCCCGGCGCGGCTAGGCGGGGCGCATGGCCTCCGCGCTGCAAGCCGCCTACGACGCCCGTCTTGCCCGGGCCGACATCCGGCCCGATCCCGCCCAGGCGGACGGGCTGCGCGCCCTGCTTCGGCTTGAGGCGAACCTCGCGGACGCGCCGGCGCCGAATGGCCTGAAGGCCTTGTTCCGCAAGCCCGAAGCCCAGCGCGGCGTCTATCTCTGGGGCCCGGTCGGGCGCGGCAAGTCGATGCTGATGGACCTCTTCTTCGAGGCCGTGGCCGTGGACAGGAAGCGCCGCACGCACTTCCACGTGTTCATGGGCGAGATCCATCGGCTGATCGGGGAGTGGCGCAGCGGCGACGCAGTCGCCCGCAAGGCGCGATTCGGCCAGCACAGGGGCGACGACCCGATCCCGCCTGTCGCCGACGTGGTCGCCGATCGCGCGCTCGTGCTCTGCTTCGACGAGTTCCAGGTGACCGACATCGCCGACGCCATGATCCTGGGGCGGCTGTTCGAGGCGCTGTTCGCGCGCGGCGTCACCCTGGTTGCGACCTCCAACCGCGAACCCGACGCGCTCTACAAGGACGGCATCAACCGCCAGCTCTTCCTGCCCTTCATCGAGCTCTTGAAACAGCGGCTGGAGGTCGTCTCCGTCGCGGGCGGCCATGACTACCGGCTCGACCGCTTGCGGGCTGCGGGGACCTGGTTCTCGCCGGCGGATCCGGACAACCGCCGGTCGTTCGAGGCCCTGTGGCGCGACATGCTGGGCGGCGAGGAGGAGAGCGGCGCGACCCTGGAGGTGCTGGGCCGCAAGATCACCTTGCCGCACGCCTCCGGCGGCCTGGTCAAGGCGAGCTTCGCCAGCCTCTGCTCGGTGGCTTTGGGCCCCAACGACTATGTGGCCCTGGCCGCGAACTTCCACACCGTTTTCCTGGAGGACGTGCCGCGGCTCGCCGCCAACCGGCGGGAGGAGGCGCGCCGGTTCGTGATCCTGATCGACGCGCTTTATGAAGCGCACGCGCGCCTGATCCTCCTGGCGGAGGGGCAGCCGGCGGAACTCTACCCCGCTGGCGACGGCGCGTTCGAGTTCGAGCGGACAGCCTCACGGCTGGAGGAGATGCGCTCCGCCGACTGGCTGGCGGAGGACGCCTGAGCTGCGCGCGGTAATCAATAATGTCCAATGGCCAGGCTTCGGGCTTGTGCCTAGCGTCCGGGCTTCGCGGGGGCGGCAAAGGGCGGCGGACATGACGGCATCGACGATGGGCTCCAGTGTTCGCCGCCTGCGCCCTGACGCCGGGCAGTTCGCGCCGAACCATCCCTGGGACAGGAATTTCTTCCTCCTCTACGCGGGCCTGATCTGGTTCGGCATCCTGGCGGGCTTCGGACCGGAAATCTTCAAGCACGTCCAGGGGCAAGAGAAGCCCTATCCGCTGATCGTGCATTTTCACGCCGCGGCCTTCATGGGCTGGCTGACGCTGTTCACGGCCCAGATCCTGCTGATCCGCACGAAGCGGGTCGCCATCCATCGCAAGCTCGGCTTCGCGATGATCGGCCTGGCCGGCGTCATGGCCATCATAGGCCCTGCGACCGCGCTGGTCGCCGACCACGCCAAGATCGGAACGCCGGCCTACGACCCGGCCTTCGTCGCCATCCAGTTCACCGACATCGTCGGCTTCATCGGCCTGATCGGCGCGGCGGTCGCCTTTCGCAACACCGCGCCGATCCATAAGCGGCTGGCCCTGCTCTCCACGCTCAGCATCGCCGACGCCGGGTTCGCCCGCTGGCTCTTTTCGCTGGGCATGACGGGGACCGACCTGCTCTCGACCTGGGGCTCGCTCTACGTCTGCACGACGCTCCTCATCCTGGGCCTCGGCGCCTATGACCTGATCACGCGCCGGCGCCTGCATCCGGCCTATCTCACGGCGGTGATCTGGATCGCCGCGATCCAGGCGACGTCGATGACGCTCTACTTCAATCCGGCCTGGAAGGCGTTCGCCGACCGGCTGATCACCCAGGCCTAGCCGCGCAGGCTGTCGACCAGCGCCTTCGCATAGGGCCGCAATTCGCCGCCCGCGCGGACCACGATGGTGAGCTCCCGCAGCGCCCAGTCGTCGGCCAGGTCGATGATCCCAAGCTGCATCGTCTTCGAGGCGCGCGCCGCCGTGGTCTGCGGGACGACGCCCACGCCCACGCCGCATTCCACCAACCGGCAGACCGCATCGAAGCTGCGCAGTTGAACCCGCAGGCGCAACGGCCGGCCCTCGCGCGCCGCCTTGCCGGCCAGGAACCGTTGCAGCGAGCTGGTCCGGTCGAGGCCCACCACGTCGTAGCCCAGCACCTCGGCGAAGTTCACGCGTCCGCGCGTCGCGAGCGGATGCCCCTTCGCGGTCACCACGACGAAGCGGTCGGACCGGAAGGGATAGGTGGTCAGCGAACCCATATCGACGGTGCCCGCCACGATGCCGGCGTCCGCCACGCCTTCCGCCACCAGGCCCACGATCTCGTCGGAAAGCCGCTCCTCCAGGTCGACGCTGATGTGGGGGTGGTCCGCGAGGAAAGCCGAGAGGGCCTCCGGCAGGAATTCGGTCAGCGCATTGGTGTTGGCCAACAGCCTGACCTCGCCCGACGCGCCGCCGGCATAGGCGCCGAGGTCCTCGCGCAGTCGCGCACCCTGGTCCAGCATGGCGCGCGCGTGCTTCACGAGAGTGAGGCCGGCGGGTGTCGGGACCACGCCCTGCCGCGAGCGGGTGAGCAGGGCCGCGCCCAGGCTCTGCTCCATGCCGCGGATGCGCGTGGACGCGGCGGCCAGCGCCAGGGCGCAGCGGTCCGCGCCGGCGGTGATCGAGCCCGCGTCCACCACTTCGCAGAACAGCTTCAAGTCGACGAGATCGAACCTCATCCTTCGCCTTTCACGAAGGAAGGCTACCGAAACGACGCATTGTCAGCAAGGTGATCGCCAAAGATACTTCGCCCAGACCGAAGGAAGGATTCCGCATTTGAGGAGCTACGCCGTCGTCGATCACGCGATCCGACGCCGCTTCGTTGACACCCCCCGCGCGGCGCTTAAAAGCGGACCCACCTCCGAACAGGAACCAGGCGCAGAGACCAGATGACGGACGCCTCCCGCACACCCCGCGCAAAGCCGCTCTCGCCACACCTGCAGGTGTGGCGCTGGCACATCACCATGGCGACCTCGATCCTGCACCGGGCCACCGGCTGCGCGCTCTACGTCGGCGCGCTGATCGCCGCGGCCTGGGCGCTGTCGCTGGCCTCCGGGCCGGAGGCCTATGCAGCCTTCAAGGGTGTGATGGGGTCTTGGCTCGGTCTCGTGGTGATGTTTGGCTTGACGCTCAGCCTCTTCTTCCACCTGGCCAACGGCATCCGCCACCTGGTGTGGGACACCGGCCACGCCTTCGACCTGAAGTCGGCCAACGCCTCGTCCGTCCTGGTGTTCGCCTTCGCCGCCGCCGCGACCCTGGCGGTCTGGGGCGTCGCCGGCATGACAGGGGCGATCTGATGGTCAGCTATCGCACGCCTCTGTCCCGCGCCCGCGGCCTGGGCTCCGCCCAGCATGGCGCCGGCCATTGGATCTCGGAGCGGGTGACCGCCATCGCGCTCGTCCCCCTGGTGGTCTGGGCGGTCTACGCGGTCCTGCAGCTCGCCGCTGGCGACTACGCTTTCGCCGTGCACTGGATCAAGACCCCGCTGAACGCGGTGCTGACGGCGCTGACGCTGGCGATCAGCTTCTGGCACATGCAGGCCGGTCTGAGGGTGGTGGTGGAGGACTATATCCACAAGGCCCTGACCAAGTCGGCGCTGCTGGTCCTCAACCTCTTCGTCTGCGGCCTGGCCGGCGCGCTGGCGATCTTCTCGATCCTCAAGGTCGCGTTGAGCGGCGGAGCCTTCTGATCCATGGCGGCCTACGATTTCACCGAGCACAAGTATGACGTCGTCGTGGTGGGCGCGGGAGGCTCGGGCCTGCGCGCCGCGCTCGGCTGCGCCGCCGCGGGCCTCAAGACGGCCTGCATCTCCAAGGTCTTCCCGACCCGCTCGCATACGGTCGCGGCCCAGGGCGGCATTTCCGCCTCGCTCGGCAACATGGGCGAGGATGACTGGCGCTGGCACATGTACGACACCGTGAAGGGGTCCGACTGGCTGGGCGACCAGGACGCCATCGAGTATCTGGTCAGGAACGCGCCAGCGGCGGTCTACGAGCTCGAGCACTGGGGCGTGCCGTTCTCGCGGACGCCCGAGGGCAAGATCTACCAGCGCGCGTTCGGCGGCATGACCCGCAACTTCGGCGAGGCGCCGATCCAGCGCACCTGCGCGGCCGCCGACCGCACCGGCCACGCGATGCTGCACACCATGTACGGCCAGGCGCTCGCCAAGAAGACCGAGTTCTTCATCGAGTTCTTCGCCCTCGACCTGATCATGGACGAGGGGACCTGCCGCGGCGTGACGGCCTGGAAGCTGGACGACGGGACCCTGCACCGCTTCCAGGCGCAGCTCGTGATTCTGGCGACCGGCGGCTACGGCCGCGCCTATTTCTCCTGCACCTCGGCGCACACCTGCACCGGCGACGGCAACGGCATGGCGCTGCGCGCCGGCCTGCCGCTGCAGGACATGGAGTTCGTGCAGTTCCACCCGACCGGGATCTACGGCGCCGGCTGCCTGATCACCGAGGGCGCGCGGGGCGAGGGCGGCTACCTGACCAACTCCGAGGGCGAGCGGTTCATGGAGCGCTATGCGCCCTCCGTGAAGGACCTGGCGCCGCGCGACATGGTCAGCCGCGCCATGACCATCGAGATCCGCGAAGGCCGTGGCGTTGGCCCGAAGAAGGACCACATCAACCTGCACCTCGATCACCTGGACCCGAAGATCCTGCACGAACGGCTGCCCGGCATCTCGGAAAGCGCCCGGATCTTCGCCGGCGTGGACGTCACCAAGGAGCCGATCCCGGTGCTCCCGACGGTGCACTACAACATGGGCGGCATACCGACGAACTTCTATTCGGAAGTGGTCACCAAGGCCGGCAAGGACACCAGCAAGGTCGTGCCGGGCCTGATGGCCGTGGGCGAAGCGGCCTGCGTCAGCGTGCACGGCGCGAACCGCCTGGGCTCCAACTCGCTGATCGACCTCGTGGTGTTCGGGCGCTCGGCGGCGCTCCGGGCCGCCGACACGATCAAGGCCGGCGACAGCCAACCGGAGCTGAAGCCGTCGATGACCGACGGGCACCTGGCGCGGTTCGACCGCATGCGCAACGCCAGCGGCAAGACCTCGACCGCCGCCCTGCGGCTGGAGATGCAGAAGGCGATGCAGGAGGACGCTGCTGTGTTCCGCACCGGCGAGAGCCTGCGCTCAGGCGTCGACCGGCTCGAACGGGTCCAGGCCCGCCGCAAGGACCTGGCGGTCTCCGACCGCGGGATGATCTGGAACACCGACCTGATGGAGACGCTGGAGCTCGACAACCTGATCGGCCAGGCCGTCGTCACCGTGGTGAGCGCGGCCAACCGCACGGAAAGCCGCGGGGCGCACGCCCGCGAGGACTACCCCGACCGCAACGACAAGACCTGGATGAAGCACACGCTTTCCTGGTTCGACGACGCCACAGGCAAGGTGAAGATCGATTTTCGCCCGGTGCACGACTACACCATGACCAACGACATCGCCCCGATCCCGCCCAAGGCGCGGGTCTACTGAGGCGGCGATGGACGGGTCCCGGATGGACGCCCCTGAGGCTTCGGCGAGCAACGGGTTCCACGCGCTGAGCCTGCCGCCGGGCCTCGATTGGAAGCATAACAGGGTGTTCATGCATGCCTGGCGTTGACGACGCCCTTCTCGATCGCGACACCGACGCGGACTGGCGCGAGCTTGGCCAGAGCAATCCCTATTGGGGGGTGATCAGCCATCCGAATTTCCTGACGGAGAACATCACGCCTGAGCGGGTGGAGGAGTTCTACGCCTCGGGGCCGTTCCACATCGACCCGATCGCCGCCGACCTGACGAAGCTGATCGGCAGCCCCCCCGGCGGCCGGGCGCTGGACTTCGGCTGCGGCGTCGGCCGCCTGGCCGAGGCGATGCTGAAATACGCCGACCAGGTCACCGGCGTCGACATCTCGCCGGGCATGCTGGAACTCGCCCGCAAACGCGGCAGCAGGGTCAACTATGTGGGCGAGCTGCCCGACGGGCCGTTCGACTGGATCAACAGCTTCATCGTCTTCCAGCACATTCCGCCTGAGCGGGGGCTGGAGCTCTTCCAGCAACTCCTCGCCCGCCTCGCGCCCGGTGGGGTGATCAGCCTGCAGCTCACCGTCTGGCGCGAGCGCAGCCATGTCTGGCCGGACGAAAAAGGCTTCAAAAGGCTGTTCCGGAAGCAGCGTCAGCAGCTCTGGGCCCAGCGCCTGCCGGTGGGTCAGATCCTCATGTACGACTACGACATGTCCAAGGTGATCCGGCTCTGCAACGAGGCCGGGATCGAGGAGATCCGCTTGGTCTCCACCAACCACGACGGGCACCACGGCGTCATCATCCTCGGGCGGAAGACCGCCGAGCCCAGCCAAGTCTAGGGACCGCATCCATGGTTCAACTCACCCTGCCGAAGAACTCCAAGGTCCAGAAGGGACGCCACCATCCGGCTCCCGAAGGCGCGACGAAGATCAAGACCTTCCGCGTCTACCGCTACGATCCGGAGGGGACCGAGAACCCGCGTTGGGACACCTATGACGTCGACGTCGAGGCCTGCGGTCCGATGGTCCTCGACGCCCTGATCCACATCAAGAACACCATGGACGCGACGTTGTCCTTCCGGCGATCGTGCCGCGAGGGCGTCTGCGGCTCCTGCGCCATGAACATCGGCGGCCGCAACACCCTGGCCTGCACCCATGGCTGGGAAGAGGTCCCCGGCAAGGACGTCCAGATCAGCCCGTTGCCGAGCATGCCGGTGATGAAGGACCTGGTGCCGGACCTGACCCAGTTCTATGCCCAGTACGCCTCCATCGAGCCCTGGCTGCACACCGAGACGCCGACGCCGCAGAAGGAATGGCTGCAGTCGCCGGAGGACCGCGAGAAGCTCGACGGCCTCTACGAGTGCATCCTGTGCGCCTGCTGCACGACGTCCTGCCCCAGCTACTGGTGGAACGGGGAGAAGTACCTGGGCCCTGCGACGCTGCTGCAATCCTACCGCTGGCTGATCGACAGCCGCGACGAGGCGACCGGCGAGCGGCTGGATGCGCTGGAAGACCCCTTCAAGCTCTACCGCTGCCACACAATCATGAACTGCGCCCAGGTCTGCCCCAAGGGCCTCAACCCCGCCAAGGCGATCGCCGAGGTGAAGAAGATGCTGGCGGACCGGCTGGTTTAAAGCCCGATCCGCGCCAGGCCCATTGTCACGGAGCCGTTTCGCCGCTCTGTTGCGCGCAGTCCAAACGGGGGTGTGATTGTGCGCAGATCGACAGGCTTGAGGTTCGCGGCGGCGCTGGCGCTGGTGGGGGCGCCCGCAGCGGCGGCGATGGTCGCGCCGGCCTATGCCCAGGCCCAGACGGCCAGCGGGGCGTCACAGGCCAGCGAGGCGCAGAAGTTCACCGCCTTCCTCGACCGGGAGTTCGAGCAGGAGCTGGAGATGCGCCCGCAGCTCGCCACCCGGCTGGGCTCCAAAGTAGGCATGGACCGGCTCGACGACATCAGCGACGCCGGCCAGCGCAAGCTGCTCGACTGGCGGCGCGGCAGCGTGGCCCGGATGAAGGCGCAATTCGACCGCGCCCGGCTGCCGCCGGCGTCGCAGGCCAGCTATGACATGTGGGCGCTGGAGCTCGATCGCGCGGATCTGGCTTACAAGTTCCGCGACTATCAGCCGCCCTTCTATTCGTTCCTCTACTCTCTCCACGCCCAGCTTCCGAACTTCCTGATCAACACCCATGTGGTGGCCGACGCCGCCGACATGCGGGCCTATATTTCGCGCCTGCGCGCCATCGGCCCGACGCTGGACGTGGGCATCGCGCGGAGTCGCCAGGCGGACGCGAAGGGCATCCGCGCGCCGCGGTTCGAGATCGACCGGGTGATCTCCGGCAGCCGCCAGATGGTGGCCGGCCAGCCTTTCGACGCCTCCGGCCCTGACTCGCCGCTGTGGGCCGACATCAAGGCCAAGGTCGGCAAGCTGCAGGCGGCCGGCAAGGTCACGCCGGCCGAGGCCGACACCCTGATGGCCGATGCGCGCACCGCCCTTCTGGGCCTGAAGGCCCCCTACGCACGGGTCATCGCCTGGGCTCAGTCCGATCTACCGAAGGCCCCGTCGGGCCGGACGGGCGCGATCTCGCTGCCGGGCGGGGCGGCCTGGTACGCCGCGGCGCTGAAGCTGAATACGACGACCGACCTGACCCCTGAGCAGGTGCACCAGCTCGGCCTCTCCGAGGTGAAGCGCATCGAGGCCGAGCAGGACGCGCTCGCCCGCTCCGCCGGCTTCAAGGACCGCCAGGCCTACTACGACGAACGCGCGCGGCTCTTCCCGCCGATACCCTGGACCGACGCGATCCGGGCGGATTACCTGCGGCGCTACAGCGAGGCGATCACCCACAACCGCAGCCTGTTGCCGGCCTTTTTCGGCAACCTGCCCGTCTACAAGGCGGAGGTGGTCCGCGAGCCCTCGTTCAGTGAGGTGGCCGGCGGCGCCGCGCACGCCTCAGGGCCCAGCCCAGATGGCGCCCGCCCGGGCCGCGTCTACATCCACATGCTGGGCGTCACCGACGACCCCGCCAACATCACCGACCTGATGTGCCACGAGGGCATTCCGGGCCACGTGATGCAGGGCGATATCCAGGTGCGCCAAAAGGGCGTCCCGAAGTTCCGCTCCGGCTATCATTACGTCGCCTATGGCGAAGGCTGGGCCCTCTATACGGAGGCGCTCTGCAAGGAGATGGGCGCCTATCCGGACGTGGCGTCGGACTTCTTCCGGCTGGACGCGGAACTCTTCCGCGCCGCGCGGCTGGTGGTCGACACCGGCATCCACGCCAAGGGTTGGACCGAAGACCAGGCCGTCGACTACATGATCAAGACCGGCCGCCGCCCGCCCAACCAGGCGCGCTCGGAAGTGCGCCGCTACATCACGCTTCCGGGGCAGGCGACCGGCTACAAGATCGGCATGCTCAAGATCATGGAGCTGCGCCACAAGGCGGAGCGTGAACTCGGCCCGAAGTTCGACATCAAGGCCTACGACGATCTGGTGGTCGGCGAGGGCTCGGTGCCGTTGACGGTGCTCGAGCGCAGCGTCGACGACTGGATCGCCAGGCGCAAGGCGGCCGCGTGAGGGCCTGCGGTCTGGCGAGGTTCTCGACCGGAACCTCGCGGTCCGCTTGGCATCTAAGTTGACGCGGGCGTCACTTTTCGGCATCGGGGACAGAGATGAGCGATGCGACCTCAGCCAATCCAGGGCCCCATGTGGTGATCCTGGGCGCGGGCCACGCCGGCGGCACGGCCGCGGCGCTGCTGCGCCAATATGGCCATGAGGGCCCGATCACCCTGGTGGGTGAGGAGCCGATCCCGCCCTACCAGCGCCCGCCCCTCTCCAAGGCCTGGCTGAAGGGCGAGGCCGACGCCGAGGCTTTGGCCCTGAAGCCGCTGGAATTCTACGCCGAGCACGACATTGACTTCCGGCCGTCGACGACGGCGCTGTCGCTGAACCGGGGGGCAAGGACGGTGGCGCTCTCCGATGGCTCGCAGCTGTCCTATGAGGTTCTGATACTGGCCACCGGCGCGCGCGCCATCGCGCTGCCGATCCCGGGGGCCGACCTCGAAGGCGTGATGTTCCTGCGCACGGCCGCCGACGCCGAACACCTGAAGGCGACCGTCGGCCCGGGCAAAAGGCTCGCGGTGGTGGGCGGTGGCTACATCGGGCTGGAGGTGGCCGCGTCCGGCCGGGCGCTGGGCGCGGAGGTCGTCGTTCTGGAACGCGAGGAGAGGCTGCTGGCCCGGGTCGCCTGCGAAGCGCTTTCCAGCTTCTTCAAGGCTTATCACGAGCAGCACGGCGTGGCCTTCGAACTGGGGGCCACCGTCACGGGCTTTCAGGGCGTGGGCGGCCGCGTCGCCGGCGTGACCCTGGCCGACGGCCGCACCATCGCCTGCGACGCTGCGGTGGTGGGCGTAGGCGCCGCGCCCAACGACGAGATCGCCCGCGACAGCGGCCTGGAGGTCGCCCGCGGCGTGGTGGTGGACATCGAGGCCCGCACCTCCGACCCGGCGATCTTCGCGATCGGCGACGTCGCCCACCGGCCGATGCCGATCTACGGCCGGATGTTCCGCATGGAGAGCGTGCCGAACGCCCTGGAGGGCGCCAAGCAGGCCGCCAGCGCCATCGTCGGCCGGCCGCCGCCGCCGGGGGAGACGCCCTGGCAGTGGTCGGACCAATATGACTTGAAGCTGCAGATCGCCGGCTACGCCTTCGACGTCGACGAGATCCTGGTGCGCGGCGACCCGGCGACGGCCAGGTTTGCGGTGTTCCACCTGAAGGGCGATCTGGTGCAGTCAGTGGAGGCGATCAACTCGCCGCCTGAATTCATGATGGGCAAGCAGCTCATCGGGGGACGCAGGCCCGTAGACAAAGCGAAGCTTGCAGACCCGTCCATTTCCATGAAAGAGGTCGCCGCTTAGGCGGCGCTAGAAAGTCGGTCCGAGGGGTCTATGTCTAGGATTACCTACATCGAGCACGACGGCACGGAGCACGTCATCGACGTGAAGAACGGCCTCACCGTCATGGAAGGCGCGGTGAAGAACAACGTCCCCGGCATCGACGCCGACTGCGGCGGGGCCTGCGCCTGCGCCACCTGCCACGTCTACGTCGACGAGGCGTGGCGTTCGAAGACCGGCGAGAAGTCGGCCATGGAGGAGTCGATGCTCGACTTCGCGGAGAACGTCGAGGACAACTCCCGCCTCTCCTGCCAGATCAAGGTCAGCGACGCCCTGGACGGCCTGATCGTGCGCATGCCGGAAAGCCAGCACTAGGCGAGCACCACAACTACGGTGGCCGGAGACTGGCGGCTGACGGATTGGGCCCGTCGATGGAATGACGTTCGCCGACCGTCGTTTCTCCCTATTGCAAGCCCGAAACTTCGGCTTACGGTGTTATCCGAAGAATTTGCGGCGGCGTCAGAAGTTCTGCGAGCTCCATTTTCTCTGACCGGGTGCTTTGCGTCGCTCCCGCTCGTCGGATCGCCTGATGTCGCGCGCAGCGTTGTTGGCCAGGGGCAGCACTGGGGAAGTCATGGTGAAGGTTTCGATTCCGCGTCGATCGGCGGCCATCGTCTCGATGCTTGTTGCTGCGCTGAGTGTCGCCGGGCCGGCGATGGCGGGCCGGGGCATCCAGGTTGACGATCCCAACACGCCGCCGATCGGCTTCACGCCCTGCACGCTGGGGGTGACGGGCTGCGTTGGGATCAACGCCTTCAGCGACGAGTTCGCCGGGAGATTCTCAGCAGCCGGCGACACGACGCTCTACGTTTACAAGGAAGGCGTCGTGAGCTTCGGCGCTGAACTTCCAAGCGGCGCGAGCCTGGCGGGCGGGACCGCTTCACTGGGGACCGGCAACTGGTTCGCGCCGAGCTTCGGCGCGCCCATCGACGTACAGGTCTTCCACGACCCGATCGCGGATGGCCAGTACCGGATCAATTGGTCCAACGGCGGCGACCCGCTGTTCCAGGTGTTCATTTTCGACGACATCTTCGACGACCCGGCGACCGCCATCATCGGGCTGAACGGCGAAGTCCAGCCGGGCTCGGTCATCGCCTACAACTACACGCCCTTCGGGTGGGACCCGCCGCCCGGCTTCACACCGCCGACGATCGACCCCACCGTCGACCCGATCTTCCTGGACCAACCCAGCAGCTTCAACACCGGCCTCGGTCCAAGCCTCGGCACGCCGGAGCCGGCGACCTGGGCGATGATGGTGCTGGGCTTTGGCGCACTGGGCGCGGCGCTTCGCCGGCGCCGGCGTGCGGACGCAGCGCTTCCTGCCTGACCGGGACCGGCCGGTGAAGTACGCGGCCTTCATCAGCTATAACCACCGCGACCGGAAGACCGCGGCCTGGCTCCATCGGGCGCTGGAAACCTATCGGATCCCGAGGCCGCTGTTGGGCAGGCCTAGCGCGCTGGGCCCGCTCGGCAAGCGTTTGCCGCCGATCTTCCAGGACCGAGAGGAACTGGCGGCCTCCCCCGACCTCGCCGCCTCCGTCCGCGCCGCGCTGAACGAATCGGCCTCGCTGATCGTGATCTGCTCGCCAGGCGCCGCCCGCTCGCGCTGGGTCAACGAGGAGATCCGTGCGTTCACCGCGCTGGGCCGGCGCCAGCGCATCCAGTGCCTGATCTGCGGCGGCGCGCCGAACGCATCGAGGGTCGCCGGCGGCGACCCAGAGGAGGAGGCGCTTCCGCCGGCCCTCTTCGAGAACGGCGAGGGCGAGCCGCTCGCCGCCGACATCCGGCCGGGACAGGACGGCCGGGAGGCGGCCAAGCTGAAGCTGCTGGCGGGCCTGCTCGGCGTCGATTACGACCAGCTCCGCCACCGCGAAGCCTTGCGGCGTCACCGGGCGATGGCGGCCGTCGCGGGCGGCTCAGCCGCGGGGTTCCTCGTCATGAGCGCGCTCGCCGCGAGCGCGGTGATGTCCCGCAACGAGGCCGTGCGCCAACGCGACATCGCGCGCCAGAAGACGCTTACCGCCGAGCGCACCGTGAGCTTCGTAAAGGGGCTTTTCCAGGTCGCCGACCCTTCGGAGGCGCGGGGGTCGACGATCACGGCGCGGGAAATACTCGATCGCGGCGCGGCGAGCATCGACCACGGGCTGGAGCACGAGCCCACCGTCCGCGCGGAACTCGGCACGACCCTCGGCGAAGTCTACACCAGCCTTGGCCTGCTTAAGGATGGCGACCGGCTGCTGCGGCGCATGCTGCAGGTCCCCGGCGTCGGGAAGGAGACGCGGGCGCGCCAGTACCTGGCCCTGGCGGAGGCGCGCAACTGGCAGGCCGACGACGCCGGGGCGGTGGCCGCCTTTCAAAAGGCGCTCGCCCTGGCCCGGGACCCGGCTTCGGACCGCGCGGCGCTGATCCCGCGGATCCTGAGCGGGCTCGGCGCGTCGCAGACCTACCAGGGCGATGCCGCGGCCGGCGAGGCCAACATCCGTGCGGCGCTGCGGCTGGACGAGCGCGCCGACCCCCAGGGGATCGACGTCGCCCGCGACCTCGAAGCGCTTGGCCTGAATGCCTATTCCAGCGATCGCTTCGATCTGGCGCGAGACAGCTTCAGCAGGGCGCTCCAGATCCGCAGGCGCCGGCAGGGCGCGCTGCACCCGCTGGCGGTGCAGGACCTGAATCAGCTGGGCTCCGTCGCCTATGCGCGCCACGACAACGCCGAGGCCGAACGGCTCTTCAATCAGGCGCTCCCGCTGAACGAACGGCTCTTCGGCCCGAACCATCCGGAGGTCGCCACCTCGCTGAACAACGCCGCGCTCAGCAAGGTCGAGCGGCGCGATTACCGCGACGCGCTGCCGATGCTGCGCCGGGCGGTGGCGATCAATGAGGCCCAGCGCGGCGACACCTCCGGGGAACTGGTCTTCGAGTACACCAATCTCGGGATGGCGCTTCGCGGCGTCGGCGACGTCTCCGGCGGCGAGGCGGCGTTCCGCAAGGGCCTGGCCGCGGCCCGGCTCAACAATCACCGGAACCTCGCCCCTATCATGGTCGACCTGGCGGACGTCTACTGCGATCGGGGCGACGTGGCCGGCGGGAGCGCGCTGCTTGCCGAGGCGGCGCCGATCATGGCGAAGACCTATCCAAAGGATCCATGGCGCGTGGCCTGGGTCGAGACGATCCGCGGCAACTGCCTGCTCAAGGCCGGCCGAAGGTCGGAAGCGCTGCGGGTGCTGAGGCCGGCGGCGGCGGGCGTTGAATCGCGCTGGTGGCCGGGCAGCCACTACGCCGTCCGCGCGGCGCAGCTTCTGGCGCAGGCGCGCGCCGGGGCCGGCTAGATCCCACCCGCCGCCGCTCAGGCCCTTCGCGGGCGTGAGCGGCTGATGAAAAGCGCCAAGCTGAGCCGAACCGGTTCTCCGCCGAGCCGTTGCGGTCTCGCCCCGCGTCCGAGGCGGACCTCCGGATTTCCTGCCATGCCGAAATTTTCCCTAGCGCTTGTCGCCGCGTTCGCCGTGACCGCCACTACGCTGGCGGCCTGTGACAAGGATCATCGCAGCGGACTGATCCAGAAAACCACAGGCCAGGTGGAGGCGACGGTCGGCCACCTGACCCGCAACTACGAGCTCGAGCACAACGGTGAAAGGGACAAGGTCGCAGGCGACGTGAAGTCGGCGCTCGGGGACGTCAAGGATACCGTCAGGCAGACGGCGAGGCGTTAGCCCTTGCGGGCGGAAGTCAGCATGAGGGCCAGCCCGAGCGCCGTGCACGCGCCCAGCAAAGGCAAGGGGTGGGCCGAAGCCCATGCTCCGACGTTTGCCAGCAGCGCCGATACCTGCGCCATCGCGTCCAAGCTCCCAGCGCCCCCGCGCCCGGCCGCCGCCGCCATCGCTGGCGGCAGCCCGAACCAGACTGACCTGATCCTCGCGTAACCGTGTATTGCGGCGTCAGTAGGGCGCGGACCCTGCGCTGGCGGTGCGCGCGCGCTCCGCCGTCAGCCGCCCGGGATCGGCAGCTGCTCCATGACCTCCACGGAATCGCCGGGGAAGATCGCGAAGTGCGGATGGTTCTCGAACATCCGGGCCGCGGCGTCCTGCGACTCGGCGCGGACGACGATGTAGCCAGCGACGGTATTGTGGATGTCCGCCACCCCGGCCTTGGAGACCTTCTTGGTGACGCCCAGCGGCCCGCCTGTGACGACGATGTCCGCGGCGTGGTCAGTCATCCACTGGCCCCAGGCGGCCATGCCATTCTGGATGGTCGCCTCGTCGGGCGGCGCGGCCTGGCCCGGCTGGCCGGTGTAGAGCGCGAGGAATGTCTTCATGTCGGTCTCCTGCGGAGGGAGCATCCCGTGGGGGCGCTTCCACGCAAGACGATCGGGACGGCGTTGGCAAGAGTCCGGGAGAGGGCCACAGCGACGGCGACGAACGCTCAGGCCCGCAGCCCCAGCTCCGGCTGGGCCGCCGCGGCCTGCGCTTCCTCGGGCAAATGGCAGGTGAAGGTGGCGCCCGCGCCCGGCTCACTCTCCAGCGCCACCCAGCCGCCGTGCAGTTCAGTCAGCGCCTTGACCAGCGCCAGGCTGAGGCCCGGTCCGCCACGCTCACGGCCGATGAAGCGGTCGAAGATATGCGCCTGGACGTGGAAAGGGATGCCGCGGCCTGTGTCGGAGACATGCAGCTGGATTTCGCCCAAAGCCTTCTTGGCGCCCATGGTCACCGTCCCGCCGGGCGGGGTCTGGCCAAGCGCGTTCTCCACCAGGTGCTCGATGATCTGGCCCAGGCGGCGCTGGTCGCCGCGGATCAGGCCGATGTCGTCCGGGCAATCAACGATGACCTTGACGCTGGCGGCCTCCGCCTCGGCAGCCCAGCGCTGCTGCTGGGCTGTGAGAAGTTCGCAGACGCGCACGTCCTCCAGGTCCAGCGCCATCTCGTCGGCGTCGATCTGGGCCATGTCGAGCACGTCGTCGATGGAGCGGGCAAGCTGGGTCGCCGCCGATTTCACCGCCGCCGCGTGGCTGCGCCCGCGTTCCGACAGCGCCTCACCGGAACGCTCCAAAAGCTCCGAATAGCCGATGATGGTGGTGAGCGGGGTGCGCAGCTCGTAGGAGACGTTGCCCACGAAATCGCGCTTCAGCCGCTCGGCGTCGGTCAGCGCCTGCTCCTTGGCGGCCAGCGCGCCCTCCAGCTTGCGCGCGTCGGTCACGTCGGTGAAGGCGATCAGCGTGGCGCCGTCGGGCAAGGGCCGCGACTGGTAGACCACGATGCGGTCGTCGGAGGTCTTCACCTCGCCCGTGGTGGGCGCGCGCGCCTGTGGGTCGGGATCGGCCACCCGGCCCTTCAGCTCGCGCCAAAAGCCCATGTCGTGCAGCTTGGGAATGCAGAGCTCGACCACGCCTTCGAAGTCGCCGGCCCCTTCGATCTGGCCCGGCGTGACGTGCCAGAAGCGGGCGAAGGCCTCGTTGTGCAGCCGCAGCCGGCCGTCGGAGCCGAACACCACCACGGCGTCCGACAGCTTGTCGAGCGTGGCCTGCTGCACCTGGATCAGCGCGTTGTACTGGGTCTTCAGCTTCAGCTCGTCGGTGATGTCGCTGAACAGCAGCAGCAGGCCGCCCATCGGGTGCGGCTGGCGCACGACCTTGAGCGTGCGGCCGTCGGGCACGCTCCACAGGTCGTCGGGTCCGGCGGCCAGCTGCTCGTAACGGTCGAGCTCGCCCGCCTTCCACTTGGCGTAGTCGGCGGTTTCCGGCAGGCGGCGGCGCTGGCGCAACCGGTCCAGCACCTCCGAGTGGCTGGGCTGTTCGGCCAGCCACGCCGGCTCGAGTCCCCACAGTTCGGCGAAGGCCGTATTGTGGAAAACCAACTTTTTGGTCTGGGAGAAGATCGCCACCGCGTCGGCGATGTGGTTCAGGGTTTCGTCGTGCGCCTCGATGTTTCGCTTGAGGCGCTCACGTAATTCCTCCCGGTCAGTGACGTCCTCGGTCCAGACGCCGACCCCGCCGCCCTCGAGCGGCTGGGCGGTGATGTGGAAGGCGCGGCGCTTGCCCGCGACGGTGGCCCAGCGAATCTGTTCCCGGCGCTGCCCGAGGTTAGCCGCCTCGCTGGCCAGCGCGTCGGCGGATCGATCGAAGGCGGCGCCGCGGGCGGCCGCCTCGTCCAGGCTGGCGGCGTCGACGGCCTTGAGCCAGGCGCTGTTGACCCACACCGGCGAGCCGTCAGCCGCGGCGATCCAGGCGGGCGTGACTCGCGCGTTGAGGAGCGCCGCGAATCGCGGCGCGGTGGGCAGGCCAGGATCTTCGCCGACCGCCGCGGAGAGCCGCAGCCAGGCCAGGGCGCCGGCGGCGCGACCCTCCACGGCCACCAGACCGCCGCCTCTCGCCGTGGCGGGACCCTGCACCTCGAAAGCGCAGGCCTCGCCGCGTTCGAACAGGGCGCGCAAGCGCCGGGCATGGTCCGGGTCGGCCCGCATCAGGGCGTTGACGATCGCCTGCGGCTCGGCCTCCGAAAGGCCCAGCGCCTCCGCGCAGACGGCGAGCGACTCCTCGCCGGAGGCCAGCAGGGCGCGGCCGTCCTCCACCGCCAGCAGGGCGGAATCGAAGGCTTCCGCCGAGGCCTGGGCGGCTTCCGCGCGCTGCTCGACGCTGGCCAGGCGCGCGGTCAACACGGCGATCTGGTCCTGCGCCTGGCGTCGCTGGGCCAGCGCCCACAGCACCGCGCAGATGGCGAGCGAAACCGCCCCCGCCGCCGCCGCCAGGATCAAGTGTTGGGCGTCCATCTCCCGCTTCGGCCACGCTCCGGCGAATCACCTGCCTTGCACACTAAGCCGCACTGGACCTCGCCGCATCCGCGCCGCGTTGCCGGAAGATAGGCTATGTTGGCGCATGAGCGGAGCCCAGGCCGGAACCATGACGGCGATCCTCTATCCCGTGGCGGCGAATGCGGAGCAGGCGCTGGCGAGCCCGCTGGGCCATGCGGTGCGCGAGCGCGAGGCCCTGGACGTGGCGGGCGAGCCGGTGGTCTTCGTCACCGATCCGACCGGTCCAGCCTTCGCCACGCGGGAGGCTGCGGTCCAGGCCTATGGCGGCCTGCTGGACGAGCCCTGGCGCAGGCTGGCCGAGCAGATCCTCCCGGGGCAGCGAACCGCGCGCGTCGAGCCGACCAACCAGGAAGGGCGGCGGTGGCCAAAACCGGCCGGCGAGCCGCCGCGCACGGCCTGGCGGCTGATGGTCTCCTACTGGCGGATCGGGACGGCCGAGCGGCCGATCGATGCGCCACAGGCCCGCAAGGCCCGGCGAACCGCCCAACCGCTCGATCCGGCGACCCTGCGCGCCATCGCCGGCCAGCCGCTGCGGCCGATCGAGCCGCAGCAACCTCTGGACATCGGGCTCTTCGAGGTGCGCCCGCCGGACGCCCCGCACATCGTCATGCCCGATGAGTGAGACGCTCCCGAAGCCCGCGGTGTTCGGCAAGGCGCCGTCGCTGGACGACCTGGCCGCGCTCGCCGAGGCGGCGTTCGAGACCCTGCCTGCGAGCTTCCGCAAGCTCACCGGCGACGTGGTGTTCCGGATCGACGACTTCCCCGCCGACGAGGTGCTGGACGAGCTGGGCATTGAGGACGCCTTCGGCCTGACCGGCCTCTACCAGGGCGTCGACATCGGCCACCGCGATGGCTTCGGTCCCGCGCCGCAGCCGTCGATGATCTTCCTCTACCGTCGCCCCATCCTCGACGAATGGGCCGAGCGCGGCGAGGTCACCCTGGAGGAACTGGTCACCCACGTGCTGGTCCACGAGATCGGCCATCACATGGGCCTCTCCGACGCCGACATCGACGCTATCGAGGCCAGCGCCGGCTGACGGCGGCGAAGGTGACGCCCCCGTCACCTTCGTTGACTAAGCAGCGTTCAGATGCCATGTGTGGGATTGGGACGCCGCACGTTTTCTCAGGAGCAGGACACCATGGCCGCCGACGGCAACATCACCAAGGACCTGATCTACGACGCCGTCGCGCCAGACGATTTCGAGTCCATGCTGGAGTTGGACCGCTACAACGCCCGCTCCACGGCCTTCGACAAGATCATCAGCGCGACCCACGACCACTTCTGGGATCCGCTCGACACGAAGTACATCGACTTCTCCGAGCCGTTCGACATGGAAAACACCATGATCCTGCCGGAGAAGATGATCGGCGCGCTGCAGCTCGACTACGTCAACGAGACGCTTGGCAGCGAGAAGCGCCGGATCGCCTTCGCCAATGCCCAGACGCTTCGCACCTTCTCCTCGATCCTGCATGGCGAGCAGGGGGCGCTGAACCTTTCGGCTTCGCTTTGCCACGTGCTCAAGGACCAGGGCGCGCAGGAATACGCCGCCAACCAGACCCGGGAAGAGGCCCGCCACGTCACCGCTTTCGCGAAGTACATCAAGGCCCGCTGGGGCCGGCCGGTGGAATGCGGCCCGGTGCTGAAGGACCTGCTGGTGGAGATCATCCACGCGCCGGAGGTCTACAAGAAGATCATCGGCATGCAGATGCTGGTCGAGGGCCTGGCCATGGGCGCCTTCGCCACGATCTTCAACGAAACCAACGATCCGCTGGCCCGCAAGCTGACCCAGCTCGTGATGACCGACGAGGCCTTCCACCACAAGTTCGGGAAGATCTGGGCCGACCGGACGATCCCGCACCTGACCGAGGCCGAGCACGAGATCATCGAGATGTGGGCGGCGCACTGCTTCCAGACGCTGCTCTTCAACCTGGTGGCGCCGACCCAGAACGTCGGGCTTTACGAGGAGTTCGGCCTCGACCCGAACCGGGTGATCGAGGAGATGGGCAAGCTCGTCAACGACGAGAGCCGCCGCGAGGACATGAAGGAAGCCACCAACATCTTCCGCGTGCTCGTGAAGACGCTGGTCAACGCCGGCATCATCACCGAGCGCACCAAGGCCTTCTACGCCACCTACGTCGATATCGACGAGCTGAAGAGCGAGGGCGGCAAGATGGTGGGCGACGACATCGCCGAGGAGGGAATCAAGTACCTCCAGGAGATCAACTTCAAGGACCGCGCGCTCAGCAAGGTGCTGATCGCCGCCGAGTAGGCGTCAAAGCCGTTCAGGAGCGACGCCCGCCGCGAGCGACTTCGGCGGGCGTTTTGCTGTCCAGTGCGATGCGCCAGTCGCGGAAGAACATCCAGGTGACGGTCAGGGCCGCCGGGATCGGGAAGAGCGCCAGGGTGAGCTCCATGGCGGGCGGCAGCCAGCCGTGCTGGTCGAGATAGGCCCCCGCGAGATAGGTCGGGATGCCGAGATAGATCACCAGATGGTGGCCAAGCGGATGCAGCAGGCGCGCGAACCTCTGGCCGGCGGGCTGATCCATGGTGAGCCGCACATAGAGCGTGTCGGCCGCCAGCGCGGTCGCGAGGTAGGCGCTCGCGCCATAGAACCAGGGCCAGATCTGCGGCCGCCCGACAAAGCTCGTGGCCGCGAGCAACATCAAGGGCGGGGCAAAGGCGGTGACCGTCTCTGTCAGGTGCGGCACGCGCCGGCGCGCCACGCCCAGGTGCGCCATCACGATCCAGACGCTGAGCGCCGAGGTTCCGTTGGAGAAGAGCTGGCCCCAGGTGCGGACCGCCATGAAGTCCAGGGGCCACAGGCGCATGTGCGCGCGCGCCTCAGTGACCAGATCGGACAGCACCAGGCCCACCAGCACGCTGACCAGGGTGACGAACACCGCCGGCGACTGGTCGATGACCCGGGCGCGCAGCTCCGCCACGGCCTCCTGGTCGCCTTTTCCCGGCTGCGCCGGCTCGCGCTCCCGCTCGTTCCGCATGCGTCCCCCGAAGCTTCAGCCTAGAGGAGGGTGCGCGCTTGCCGGAACGCTTTTCTTTGACGGCGGCCGCGCGCGGGGCGATCCTTGCCTGAACGGGGTTCAGGAACGAGCCAAGGAGCAGGTCATGGCCGACGGCAACATCACCAAGGACGCCATGTACGGCGCGGTGGCGCCTGACGACTTCGAATCCATGCTGACGCTCGACCGCTACGGCGAGCGTTCGACGGCCTTCGACAAGATTATCAGCGCCACCCACGACCACTTCTGGGATCCGCTCGACAAGAAATACATCGACTTCGACGAGCCCTTCGACCTCGAGAACGAGGCGATGACGCCGGAGGAGCAGAACCCGGTCCTGCGCCTGCCCTACGTGGCCGCCACGCTCACCGACCCGAAGCAGAAGATCGCCTTCATCAACTACATGCAGCTTCGCGGCTTCTCCTCGATCCTGCACGGCGAACAGGGCGCACTGAACCTGTCCGCCAGCCTCTGCCACGTGCTCTACGACCAGGGCGCCCAGGAGTATGCGGCCAACCAGACGCGGGAAGAGGCGCGCCACGTCACCGCCTTCGCCAAGTACATCAAGACCCGCTGGGGGCGGCCCACCGAGTGCGGGGCTGCGCTGAAGAGCCTGCTGGTCGAGATCATCGAGGCGCCGGAGGTCTACAAGAAGATCATCGGCATGCAGATGCTGGTCGAGGGCCTGGCCATGGGCGCCTTCGCCAACGGCTACCGCAACAACCGCGATCCGGTCGCCAAGAAGCTGTTCCAGTTGGTCATGACCGACGAGGCCTTCCACCATAAGTTCGGGAAGATCTGGGCTGACCGCACGATCCCGAAGCTCACCCAGGCCGAGCGCAACCTGGTCGAGGACTGGACGGCCCACTGCGCCCAGTCGCTGCTGTTCGACCGCGGCGACCCGCGCCAGATGGCCGAGATCTACGGCATGTTCGACCTGGATCCGGACCGGGTGATCGCCGACATCGTCCAGCGTCGCAAGGAGCGCGACCCGACGCGAAAGTTCAAGGGCGAGACCAACGTGTTCCGGGTCCTGATCAAGACCCTGCTTCAGGCCAGCCTGATCACCGAGCGCACCCGCGGCTTCTACGCCATGTATGTCGACATGGACGAACTGGCCGCCGAGGGTGAGCGCACCGTCGGCGACGACATTGCCGAGGACGGCATCCGTTACCTGCAGGCGATCAATTTCAAGGAGCGCGGCAAGGCCGTAGCGATCGCCGCGGAGTGACGTCGCCGACGCGCAACGGTAACGAGGCGCCTCGAAAAAGGCGTTGTTGTCTTGCGTCTATATGCGGCGCCCGCGACCCCATCGCGGGCGTTTCATTTCTGACGGCATAAAGCTATGCAGCGGCCCATGCTGAAACGCCTGATCGTGATCGCGGCCGCCGCGGCGACCCTGGGATTCGCGCTTCCCGCGGTGGCCGAAGCCATGCCGCCGCCGGCGTCGCACGTCGAGCTGACCAAGATCGTCGGCCGTTGGTATGAGGTCGCGCGCCTGCCGAACATGACCCAGCGCGGCTGCCAGGCGGGCACCTCCGACTGGAAACGCACCGGCGAGGGCTTTGCCGTGGTGCAGGCCTGCCACAAGGGCTCGCCTGACGGGCCGCTCTCGGAGTGGAGGGCCAAGGCCAGGGTCGCCGATCCGGTTTCCAATGCGAAGTTCAAGATGAGCTTCTTCGGGGGGCTGGTGTCCCAGGAATACTGGGTGCTCGACCAGCGGCCGGAAGACGGCTGGCTGATCCTCGCCACCCACGACGGCAAGTACCTGTGGCTGATGTCGCAGCGGCCCACCCTGCCGGCCGCGGTCCGCACCCAGGCCATCGCCCGGATCAAGCAGCTCGGCTTCGATGTCGGGCGCCTGGAATTCCCGCTGCCCGCCCGGGGGTAGCGCCTCGCAACCAACCGCGCGCCTGCGGACTTAGTCAGAGAGGGATCTGACAAGCGAGCATCCGCTATGGCGGCAGCTGATCCGGGCGGGCCCGGCGCCCGTGACACGTTCCTGGGCTTCCACAGCTACGCGGACGACACGCCGCGCACCGACCTCGAGGGGGCGGCCTATCCGGCCCACGATGATCTGAGCGTGGCCCCGCCGGGACCTGACGATGCGGCGTTCCGGGACTATCCGCTTCGTGAGCGGCGGCGCGACTGGCCGATGGCCGCGGGCGTTGCCGTCCTGGTCCTGGCCGCAGGAGCCGGCGTGACCCTCGCCCGCCGGGATATCGCGCGGCCGGCGCCTGCGCCTGCGGCCCCTCAGGTCGCATCTGCCGCGCCGACAGCGTCGTCCCAGCAGAGCGCCTCGTCTGCGCAGGTCGCGTCGGCCCAGCAGACCGCGCCCTCCCCGCAGGTCGCGCCGCCGCCCGCGGCGCCGAACGCGGCGCCCACCTCGTCGCGGGCCTCCGAACGGCCGGTCATCGCGTCCGTCGCATCGCGGCGCCCAGCCGCGCCTGTCCCGGCGACGCCCGGCGCAGATCCGGTCGGGGACACCTTGGCCAGAATCCTGCGCGACCTGCCGAGCGAACCGACGGAAACCGCGGCGTCCGCAAGCCCGGCGGCCTCCGCCTCGGACAGAGCCACCGTCGCCACGGCGCAAGCGCCATCTGCGCCCCTGCGCGCGTCGTTCGACTGTCGCTATCCGCGCAGCTACGCCCAGCGAATGGTCTGCGGCGACCCGGACCTTGCCGCCCAGGACCGCCGGATGAGCCGCGCCTATGTCGCCGCCCTTGCGGCGGGCGTTCCGCAGGATCAACTGCGCGCCGAACAGAGCGATTGGCTGAGCCTTCGCGAGGACGCCGCGCGCCGTTCCCCTCAGGCGCTGCACAGCATCTACGAGCAGCGGATCAATGACCTGTGGGCGCTCGCGACGGGCCGGCCTGAATAGCGCCGCCGGGCCTGAGGCGGCGAGGCTGCAGCGCGAGACGGAGAGGTTGGAGCGGGCTGCCGCCCCGACCGGGATCGGGGAGGGTTGTTCCGGACGCAGGGAATGGAGAAAAACGCCGCGCCCGGAACTGTCGCACCGCCTGCGACCATAGCGATGGCCGGGCGCCTGTCCACCGCCCAACCCGCAGGTCCGCGTAGTTTCCCGTGTCAGGCGCAGCGTTGGCCCCTTGCGCGGCGAACGAAGCCGGAACAATCTGGCGGCGTGGACAGTACGCTCACCCTCGTCACCGTCTCCCGGCCGGAGACGACGGCTGCGGTCACCCGCGGGGCAGGGCGGCTTTTGAGCGCGCTCGGCTATGCGCCGCTGGCCGAGGTGAGCCTGCCCAACGGCCGTCGCGCCGACCTGATGGCGCTCGGCCGGCGCGGCCAGATCTTCATCGTCGAGGTGAAGTCCAGCCTCGAGGACTTCCGCACCGACCAGAAGTGGCACGAGTACCAACCCTATTGCGACGCCTTCGCCTTCGCGGTCGCCCCGGAATTCCCGCGGGAAATCCTGCCGCAGGAGCCGGGCCTGATCGTCGCCGACGGGTTCGGCGGCGCGGTGCTGCGCGAGGCCCCGGTCACGCCCCTGGCCGGCGCGCGGCGCAAGGCGCTCACCCTGGCTTTCGGGCGGCTCGCGGCGCTGCGCGCGGCAGGGGTTCAGGCCCCGGCGCTGGAATAGGCCTGGCCGCCGGAGCTAGGTGGCGATCGCCCTGGAATGGGTGACCGGGAGGCTTAGAGAGCCATGCCAAGCGCACGGCTGACCGTCTTCGGGACGACACAGGTCCAGGCTTCGCATTCCAGGTCGCTACCTGGGCCCCTACCGCGGTGCGCGCTTCGCCAGGATCCGCTGCAGGGTGCGCCGGTGCATGTTGAGCCGGCGCGCGGTCTCCGAGACGTTGTGGTTGCAGAGCTCGTAGATGCGCTGGATGTGCTCCCAGCGGACCCGGTCGGCGCTCATCGGATTTTCCGGCGGCGCGGGCGCGGTGTCGCCGCGGGCCAGCAGCGCGCGGACGACGTCGTCGGCGTCCGCGGGCTTGGAGAGGTAGTCCACCGCCCCGGCCTTCACCGCCTGAACGGCGGTTGCGATGTTCCCGTAGCCGGTCAGCATGATGATCTTGGCGTCGGGGCGGGCCTCGCGCACCGCCTCCACGACTTTCAGCCCGGTGCCGTCCTCCAGCCGCATGTCCAGCACCGCGAAGGCAGGCGCGTGGCCGCGCACGGAGGCCAGCGCCTCGGAGACGCTGCCCACCAGGGTGGTCTCGAACCCTCGCTGCTCCAGCGCGCGGCCCAGGCGCGTACGCAGCGGCGCGTCGTCGTCGAGCACCAGGAGCGACTTGTCGGAAAGGGCGGCGACGTCGGCGGAAAGGTCGGTCATGCGGCGATCCCCAACTGGAGGGCTCCCTAAACTCTGACGTGTGCGTCATCCTGTCGCAGCGGACCCCCTGGGGGCAAGCTGGAACTCACAGGGCGCGCGCTTCGATCTTGGAACGGGGCCAGCGCGCCGCGACGACGGCGCCGCGCGGCCGACCATTCTGAAATGTCACGACGGCGCCGGTTCGTTCCAAAAGCGTCTTGGCGATGAAGAAGCCGAGCCCCATGCCGATGTGGCCGGTGCGCGAACCTTCGGCGCCGGGGCGCGTGGTCACATAGGGCTCGCCGAGCTTGGCCAACACATCGGCGGAGAACCCCGGCCCGTCGTCGCGCACCTCCATCGAGATGGTGTCGGCGTCGAAGCGCGCGGAGACCAGGATCTCGGAGGCGGCGAAGTCCACGGCGTTCTCGACGAAGGAGGTGAACGCGTGGGTGATTTCGGGCATCCGGCGGATGTCCGGCGTCTTCATGCCCTTGGCGCCGGTGACGATCGCCTCGACGCGGACGCCTTTGACGCCGGCATGGGGTTCG
>Ga0207667_10001959_pt1 | contig 25792 bp, 19 predicted proteins | sample KBSCornC52_FD_184301 | JGI IMG/M metagenome (GOLD analysis project Ga0207667, IMG submission 184301) | Corn rhizosphere microbial communities from Kellogg Biological Station, Michigan, USA - KBS Corn C5-2 (SPAdes) (version 2) | ecosystem: Host-associated > Plants > Roots > Rhizosphere > Soil ...
CCTCAAAGTACCGAGCATCAAGCGCGCAGAAGGTATGGACTTCGCGGAATTCGTCGCCGCCTACGACGATCTGGTCGCCCGGGCGCGTAGCAATAAACTCACCGTCGCCGATTTCGAAGGGGTGACGATTTCACTCACGAATCCGGGCACTGTCGGAACCGTTGGCTCCATCCCCCGATTGATGCCCGGGCAGGGCGCGATCATCGCCACGGGCGCCATCGATTATCCGCCGGAGTATCGCGGCGTGCCGGAAGACGTGCGTTCTTCCATGGGCCTAAGCAAAGTGATGACGATGACCTGCACTTATGATCATCGTGTCATTCAAGGCGCGGAGTCAGGCATGTTCCTGGCGCGCGTGCAGGCGCTGCTCGAAGGCGAGAACGGTTTCTACGACCAAGTTTTTCGCGATCTGGCAATCCCGGCGCAGGCTTGGCGCTGGCAGCCCGACCAGGCCACGGCTCCGATGGTCAGCGCCGATCCCTTGAAGCAAGCCGGCGTCGCCCGTCTGATCAACGCTTGGCGCGAGCGCGGGCATCTGGTGGCGGATATCGATCCACTTGGTTTGCCGCGTCCCTCGCATCCGGATCTGGAACCTTCCGCACATGGACTGACGATTTGGGATCTCGACCGCACGTTTCACGCCGAATCTTTCGGCGTGCTGCCGCTGCGTACGCTACTCGACCGTCTTCGCGAGACCTATGCCGGCAAGACCGGCGCGCAGTTCATGCACATCGATAGCCGGGAAGAGCGGAAATGGATCCAGGAGCGCCTGGAATCGGCCGCGGAGCAATTTTCGCTCGATGCTGCCGCCCAGCGCCGCATCTTGAAAGACGTCGTCCTGACGGATGGATTCGAGGGATTCCTCGACAACCGCTTCAAGGGCCATAAGCGCTTCTCAATCGAAGGCGGCGAAACCACCATTGCAATGATCGAGGAGCTGCTGGAATGCGCGGCCCCGGCCGGCGTACACGAGATCGTGATCGGCATGGCCCATCGCGGGCGGCTGGCGGTGCTCGCCAATGTGATCGGCAAAGGCGTCGCGCAAATTTTCTCCGAATTCGAGGGCGATATCGATTCCGATCTCGCCGAAGGTACCGGCGACGTCAAGTATCACCTGGGCGCCAGCAGCGTCCGCCAGGTATCCAGTGGTCAAGAGATCACGATTTCTGTTGCCGCGAACCCGAGTCACCTGGAAGCGGTGAATCCAGTCGTCGAAGGCATCGTCCGCCCCAAGCAGGATCGCATAGGCGACGCCAAACGCGAGCGTGTAATTCCGCTGCTGATTCACGGCGACGCTGCTATGTCGGGACAGGGAATCGTGGCCGAAACGCTGAACTTCAGCCAGGTCGTCGGTTACACCACTGGCGGCACCATCCATCTGGTAATTAACAACCAGATCGGATTCACCACCAATCCACGCGAAGCGCGGTCGTCGACCTATTGCACCGATGTAGCCCTAGGGATTCAAGCGCCGGTCTTGCATGTGAACGGAGATGATCCCGAGGCATGTGTCGCCGCCATGGAGCTGGCCTTCGATTATCGTCAGCGCTTCCACAAAGACGTCGTGCTCGACATGGTCTGCTATCGCAAGCACGGCCACAACGAAGGCGACGATCCCAGCTATACGCAGCCCCTGGTTTATCAGAAGCTGCAAAATCACAAGCCGGTTGCCGCTCTTTACGCCGAGCGGCTGATCCACGACGGTGTGGTAACCGCGCAGGAAGTCGCCGCCTGGCAGGAAGCGCAAAAGAAGCAGCTTTACGAAATCTACGATCACACTCAAAAGGTCAAGGAAGAGTTTGAGCTTCTTGAGATGAGTCCTGTCGCAGCCGAGTTCCTGCCCGGCGATCGCCCACCCACGGCGGCCGATCGCGCAGTGCTCGATCGCATCATCGACGGAATCGCTACATTCCCCCCGGATTTCCACCTGTACCCGAAACTTACACGGCTTATCGAGCGCCGGAAGCAAGCCCACGACGGTCCGAATGTGGACTGGGCGCTGGCCGAGACGCTAGCTTTCGGCAGCCTGGTCCTGGAAGGAACACCGGTGCGATTGAGCGGTCAAGATAGTGGACGTGGCACGTTCAGCCAGCGCCACGTGGAATTTCATGATGCAGAAACAGACCGCGTGTATTCGCCGCTCCAGCACCTGGCGCCGAATCAGGCAACCTTCGAGGTGTATAACAGCCCGCTGAGCGAGTTCGGCGTGGTCGGTTTCGAATTCGGCTACAGCGTCGCGGATCCCCTTTCGCTGGTGTTGTGGGAAGCGCAGTACGGCGACTTCGTCAATGGCGCGCAAATCATCATCGATCAGTTTATTTCGGCGGCGGAAGCCAAGTGGGGGCAGCCCAGCGGGATCGTAATGCTGCTGCCGCACGGGCAAGAAGGCGGCGGTCCGGAGCACTCCAGCGCGCGGCTGGAGCGTTTTCTGCAACTGTGCGCAGAGAACAATATGCAGGTGGCGTATCCGACCACACCCGCCCAGTATTTCCATCTGCTGCGCCGTCAGATGCGCGGAGGCAGCGATCGGCGTGGGGTGCGGAAGCCGCTGGTGGTGATGACGCCCAAGAGCCTGCTGCGGCATCCGAAAGTGGTTTCGACGGTAGACGAACTGGCCAGCGGATCATTTCACACGGTTTTGGACGACACCCGCGTGACCGATCCTGCCAGCGTGACTAGGATTCTGGCATGTACCGGTAAGATCTACTACGATCTGCTGGCGGCGCACGAAGCGCGCGGCGGACCTTTCGCGGGCAATTGCGCAATAGTGCGATTCGAGCAGCTCTATCCTTTTCCGCAAACCGAGTTCGCCGATATTTTGCGGCGCTATTCCGCGGCCCAGCACGTGGTGTGGGTGCAGGAAGAACCGCGCAATATGGGCGCTTGGTCATCTGTCCGGGGACGCATCCAGCCAATGCTGGGACCGAATCAGGCCATCGGCTACGCTGGCCGGCCGCGTAGCGCTAGTCCCGCGCCGGGATCGCCCAAAGTTCATCAGCGTGAGCAGGCGCAATTAATCGAAGCGGCATTCGCTGCACCGACGGTGGCACGGTTCGGCCGCAAGCGGCTGGTTCGTCGCAAGAAAGAACGCTAACGCGTTTCGCGGGCCAGCTTGGCTGTCGTGATTGCCTGTCCCAAATGACGCTGGGTATGCTCGGCAACGTGCACCAGGATGCCCAGCACTGTCGAGGGCAGGCGCTTTTTCCCGATATAACGCGGTTCATTTAGCATGCTAGGCTCGATCGAGCGGATTCGACGTTCGGCGTCGCTTAGCTTCTCGTCGATATCTTCCAGCAGCTGGCCCAGGGTCGCGCCTGGTTCGGTTTCCTGCTTGAGAGTTGCGATCTGGGCGTCACTCAATTGATCGCCACAGAGATACGTCACCAGCCGGTCGACGCTGTGACCCATGTGGCGCAGATGGAAACCCAGCGAAGGAAGTGCTCCAGTGCGCCGCCAAACATCTTCCGTGGCCAGTCCTTCGGTGTAATAGGCGAGATCCTCGCGGACCATCGCGAAGGAATGAAAGACGGGCATGAGGTGAGGCGGGACGCCTTCGATGGGTCCGCGCAGCCACGCTTCAGTAGGGCGGGGTTCTGGATTCATTGTGCGGTAGCCTCCACTGGCGCCGATTGGACGCTCTCGTTGCCGGTGAGATCCACGGCGGAAACTGTGTAGCGATATTTTTTTCCGGCTTCAACGTTCGAGTCGCTAAATGTGGGAACTTCCACCAAAGTAGCGATCTTTTCGAACGGAGCATTATCCACTGAACGGAAGATATTGTAACCCTGAAAATCCATTTCCGTGTTGCGTGTCCAAGCAAGCTCGATCGATTGCGGAGTAGATACCGCCCCTAAACCCTCGGGAACTGCGGGCGGAAATTTATCCACGGGAATGATTTCCGCCGCGTCCGAGACCACGCTCCACTGGTTATCCGCAGCGATTGCCTGTACCCGATAGCCGTAACGAGTGCCATAGGTAGTCGTCTCGTCAAGGTATGGCGGACCATCGGAATCGGCGAGCCGTTGGGGTTGGCCCTCGCCTTCGGCCCGGAAGATGCGATAGCGCGGACCCATACCGGTCCAGTTAAGCTCCACGCCTTTCGCGACATTTTGTAGCGTCGGTGTGGATGGCGTGATCAAAGGTTGGATTACCTGTAGCGATACAGGATTTGACCACATCGACGGCTTTCCCTTGGGACCCGTAACGCGTACGGAAAGCACCGTACTCTTTCCAATCCAATCTTTGGCCGGAATCTCGCCAGTCATCGGTCCAGGCTTGCTCAACGCGAGCGAGATCAGTTTACTCTGGGGCTCGCTCTCTCCAATGCGGAGTTCGATGGAGCGAACACTCGTCAGAGGAAGATTTTCCGTGGTCAGGTTCGGCAAAGTGAATGCGAGCTCGATTTTGTCGCCATACTCCCAGGCCCGAAAGTCCGTGATCGTAACCGGAATATCAAGGGTCGGCGGCATCGGAGGGCCAACGTAACCACAGGCGCAAAGCGTCGCAGCCGCGACGACGGCGAACCAACACTTCACAGAATATACCGGCTGAGGTCCTGATCCTTAACGATGTCGGCCAGTTGCTTGCGCACATAACCTACGTCGACTTTCACGTTCTTCTTCTTCAGATCCGGCCCGTCAAAGGAGACGTCTTCCAGCAGTTTCTCGAGAATCGTGTGGAGCCGGCGCGCGCCGATGTTCTCAGTGCTCTCGTTTACCCGCGCTGCGAAGGCTGCGATTTCTTCGAGCGCATCTTCGGTGAAGGAGAGCTTGATGCCCTCGGTGTCCAGCAGCGCCTGATACTGCTTGATCAGCGCGTTTTTCGGCTCTTTGAGAATGCGAATGAAATCCGCTTCGGTCAGCGATTTCAGCTCCACACGGATAGGGAAGCGCCCCTGCAATTCGGGAATCAGGTCACTCGGTTTCGAAACGTGAAACGCGCCTGCGGCGATGAATAGAATATGATCCGTGCGGACAAAACCGTAGCGCGTGTTGACGGTGGTGCCTTCCACAATCGGCAGAATATCGCGCTGCACGCCTTCACGGCTCACATCGGGACCATGGCCGCCCTCGCGTCCCGCGATTTTGTCGACCTCATCGAGGAAAATGATGCCGCTACGCTCCACGCGCTCGATGGCGATACGCGTGACCTGGTCCATGTCCACCAGTTTCTGTTCTTCTTCCTGCACCAGATAATCCACAGCCTCGCCGACGCGCATCTTACGCTTGCGGGTGCGCCCGGCGAATAATCCGGGCAGCATGTCTTTGAGGTTGATGTCCATTTCCTCGATGCCGCTGGCGGTGGTGACTTCGAATGACGGGCCGCGCTCGCGGACATCGATCTCTACCATCCGGTCATCGAGTTTGCCCGCGCGCAGCCGCTCGCGAAGTTTTTCGCGGGTGCGCTCGGCACTTTCGCTTTCTTCAGGCTGCGCCGGCATCAACAAATCCAGCAGGCGCTCTTCGGCATTGCGCTCGGCACGATCTTCCACTTCGGCTAAACGTTCCTCGCGGACCATGTCGATCGAAATCTCGACCAGGTCGCGGATCATCGATTCGACGTCACGACCGACATAGCCGACTTCGGTGAACTTACTGGCTTCGACTTTCAGAAATGGAGAATTCGCCAGCTTGGCGAGGCGCCGCGCCAGTTCGGTTTTCCCGACGCCGGTGGGGCCGATCATCAGGATGTTCTTCGGCATCACCTCCTCGGCCATTTCGGGGTCGAGCTTCTGACGGCGGATGCGATTGCGCAAGGCGATAGCGACGGCGCGCTTCGCGTCGGCCTGGCTGATCACGTACTTATCCAGTTCACGCACGATCTCGCGCGGTGTTAGCTCGTCGAGTAGCGGCGTATCCTCGGCGGCTTGGGCAGGAAGATAGATGACCATCAGCCCAGCTCCTCGTAAACTACAGATTCATTGGTGTAGATACAGATCTTGCCCGCGATGATCATGGATTTTTGCACAATATCGCGTGCGGACAGTTTGGTGTTCTCGATCAGTGCGGTGGCGGCCGATTTGGCGTAGGCGCCTCCGGATCCGATCGCGGCCACAGATTCGTCAGGCTCGATCACGTCGCCATTCCCGCTGAGCAAGTACGTGGTCTCCTTGTCGGCGACCAGTAAGAGCGCCTCCAAGTGGCGCAGGGAACGGTCCGTTCTCCATTCCTTCGCCAATTCGACGGATGCTCGCGAGAGGTTGCCGTTATGCTGTTCGAGCTTGGCTTCGAACCGGCCGAATAAAGCGAATGCATCCGCGGTGGATCCCGCGAAACCAGCCAGAATCTTATCCTTATAGAGCCTGCGGAGCTTTTTCGCGGACGACTTTAGCACTTCCGAGCCCAGGGTCACCTGGCCGTCGCCCGCCATCACCACCTTGCCGTCGCGCCGGACGCACAGGATGGTCGTGGAGCGGATCTTCTGTTTCATGTGTGAACTTTTAGTGTATACGCTGGGAAAAACCTCAGTGCTGCATGAGCAGATTTCCGGCCCGATCCAGATGGAATCGCCATCCAGGCGGCACCAGTGTGGTGGACCCATAATCGAGCACGAGCGCAGGTCCTCTCACTGGAGTCTTAGCGAGCTGCTCCCGATTCCAGACCGGAATGCGTCGCCAGGACCCGTTGACCCAGACTCGACGAACCTCGGGCACTCCTTGTTTCATCGGCGGGCGAGTTAGGCGCGGCTTGGGCGATGTGCCTCGGGACCGTAATCGAATGGTCACGGCCTCGATGTCGCGCTCGGGCAGCGAATAACCGTAGATGCGGGCATGTTCGCGGTGAAACGACGTCCAAGCGCGCTTCTGAGAGATCCATGGGATGTTAAGCTCGTAGCTCTGGCCGCGATAACGCAGATCGGCGGAGCGTTCGATTCTTGCGTTGGGCGATTCGCGGCGGGCGCGTTTCTCCAGGGCTTCAAAGCTTTTCTCAATGTGATCGCGGCCGAGTACGCCGGCGGCGAAATCCCGAACCGCATCGGCCATCAGCATGCCGAGCGCAGAGAGCGCTCCCGCATATTGAGGAACGATGACCGCGCGAATTCCCAACTGCTCCGCGATCTCGCAGGCGTGCAAACCGCCGCACCCGCCGAATGCCACCAGGGCGAATTCGCGAGAATCGTGACCGCGTTCGACCGAGACCACTCGAATCGCCCGCTCCATATTGGAGTTAGCGACACGCAGGATGCCCGCGGCGGCAGCGGCTCGATCTAGTTTGAGGCGATGCGCAATCCGGTCGATCGCAGTCGCAGCGCGCTCGGCATCCACGCGCATCCCACCGCCGAGCAGCGATTCAATACGGCCGAGAACCACGTGCGCGTCGGTTACTGTAGGCTCGGTACCGGAGCCGTAACAGGCCGGTCCGGGCTCGGCGCCCGCGCTCTCCGGACCCACGCGTAGCAGTCCGCCTGCATCCACGCGCGCGATGGAGCCGCCGCCCGCGCCCACCGTATGGATATCGAGCATCGGAACACGAATCGGCAAGCCATCCACGGATGCTTCGGTGGTTTCGCGTGCTGCGCCGTCGGCCAGGCTCACATCGGTGGACGTGCCGCCCATATCGAAGCCGAGGATTTTTCGGAATCCGCTGCGGCGGGCGGTTTCCATTGCGCCTACGACGCCCCCGGCCGGGCCGGATAGAACGGTGCGGACGGCGTGACGGCTGGCGTCTTTGGCAGAAAGGAATCCGCCGTTCGATTGCATGATGGCGATCTGAAACTTTCGCACGCGTTCCACATCGGCGAGGTACGCCTCCATGAGAGGGCCGACGTACGCGTTCACCGCAGTCGTCGAACTGCGCTCGTATTCGCGAAATTCAGGGCTGACGTCGTGCGAGGCGCAGACGTATATGCCGGTCGTTTTCAACGCCGCAAGTACAGTTCGCTCATTTGCGGCATTTTGATACGCGTGCAGGAAAGAGATGGCGATCGACTGGACTCGCGCGCGTTTTATCCGCGCGACGAGACGCTTCAGCTCGGCCGCAGTCGGCCGGCGAGCAACATTTCCGTCGTAATACGTACGCTCATGGACGCCGAAACACAGATCGCGCGGAATCAATGGCTGACGAGGGGTGGGAGTCAAGTTGTACAGCTCAGGGCGATTCTGCCGTCCGATTTCGAGAAGATCCTCGAATCCGCTGGTCGTGACGAAGGCCGTCCTCGCCCCTTTACGCTCCAGTAACGCATTGGTGGCGACCGTCGAGCCGTGCACTACGTCTACCTTTCGTTGATTCGCAGCCGCGTGCTCCAAGCCGGCCACAATCACCTTGGCGGGCGAGCGCGGATTCGACCGGAGCTTGAAAGATTCCAGACGCCCGTCATCGTGGAGCACCACGAAATCGGTGAACGTGCCTCCGGCGTCGACGCCTATGCGCATTAGTTCAGTTTATGCAGAGTGTCATCATAGAAGGTAGTGATCGTCCTCCGGGGTGTTTCGAAAACATTCGATGGTAAGCGCAAGGTAACTGCGCTAGACGGAATCGATCTCTTAATCGCCAAGGGTGAGATGGCCTCACTCGTGGGGCCTTCGGGATCGGGGAAGTCGACCATGCTGAACTTGATCGGCGGGCTGGATCGACCGAGCCAGGGTGAAGTTGAGCTGGATGGGCAGCCGCTCTCGAAACTCAGTGACGACGAGCTGACGCGCGTGCGTCGCGACAAGATCGGCTTCATTTTCCAGTTCTTCAATCTGCTGCCGACGCTTTCCTGCCTGGAAAATGTTTCGCTGCCGCTGCATCTGCGTGGATGGCCGCGAAAGAAAGTCGAGGAGCGCGCCCGGGAGCTGCTTGACACGGTCAAGCTCGGCAACCGTGTGGATCACTTGCCGGATGAGCTTTCAGGCGGCGAGCGTCAGCGCGTGGCAATCGCGCGCGCGCTCAGCGTGTATCCGCCGATACTGCTTGCGGATGAGCCCACTGGAAATCTGGATACTCAGACGGGCGCAGAGATCCTGAAGCTGATTCATGATCTGCACGACCGGCTGGGAGCGACGGTGTTGGTGGTCACCCACGATAAGACTGTAGCGAACAGTTGCCCACGCACGATCCAACTGCTCGACGGCCGTGTGTTCGCGGACACACGCAGGCCGGAAATAAGTAGAGAAGAAGTTACCCGATGATTTTACTGCGTCTGATCAGCTGGCCCTACGCGCGCAAGCATCTGCTGCGCTGTTTGCTGACCACAGCAGGCATCGTGCTCGGGGTCGGCGTTTTCGTGGGAATGCGGACCGCGAACAAGAGCGTGCTGGCAGCATTTAACCAGACCATCGACCGCATCGCGGGTGCTGCCCAGCTCCAGATAACGGCTGGCGACGCCGGATTCGACGAAGACGTGCTCGACAAGGTTCGCGAGCTTCCCGAGGTTCGCGCAGCCGCGCCGGTTATCGAAGCGACGGTCGGCACTGGCCAGAACAATCTGCTGATTCTAGGCGTAGACATGCTTGGGGACCGCAGCATTCGCAGCTACGATCTGGAAGGCAACGACGATGCGATCGACGATCCCTTGGTATTTCTCGCGCAGCCCGATTCGCTGATGGTGACTAAGAAATTCGCCGACGAACACGGGCTGGCAGTGAACAGCAAGCTGCCGATGCGGACCATGCAAGGTGACCAGGTATTCACGGTGCGGGGGATCATGAAGCCGGGCGGCCTGGCGAGCGCGTTTGGCGGCGACCTGGCGATCATGGACATCTATGCTGCGCAGAAGATGTTCGGGCGCGGCCGTAAGTTCGACCGGATCGATATCGCGCTGGAAGAAGGCACTCGTCTCGAGGATGCTACCGCCAAATTGCAGGCGCTGCTTGGATCGGGCTTTCAGGTGGAACCGCCCAGCTCGCGCGGGCAGCAGTTCGAATCGACGTCGCGGATGTACGCGCTGGCGTCCAATATCACCAGCGTGTTCGCGCTGTTCATCGGGATGTTCATCATCTACAACACCTTCGCGATCGCGGTGACAGAGCGGCGCGCGGAGATCGGAATCCTGCGCGCGCTCGGAGCGACACGCGGGCAGATCCGGACGCTGTTCTTGACGGAAAGCGCGATTGCGGGTTTGGCGGGAACGTGCGTCGGAGTGTTGTTCGGAATCGTCATGGCGCGTGCCATGTCGGGATATATCGGCGGCATGCTCACAGAGATTTACGGAGTCGCGCAAAGTCCCGGAGATCTGACCCTCGATCCGTGGTTAATCGGCACAGCGATGGCCATGGGATTGGTCACGAGCCTGGTTGCGGCGGTTCTCCCGGCCCGTGGCGCGGCTCGTGTAGATCCGGTAAAGGCTCTACAAAAGGGCGGATTCCAATCGCTGGGTGAAGGCGAGAATCGCGCGCGACGCAGGTGGGCAATGGCATTCGGAATCGCGTCCGTTGCAGCCTTCGCGTTCAACCGTTTCGGAATCATGACGTACATCGGCTACGTGCTGGCGATCCTCGCGGCAGTTCTGCTTTCGCCCGCGCTGTCGTTCTGGCTGTCGCGAGCGTTGCGCCCGCTGTTAGCAGGACTGCTGCCGGTAGAAGGCGCGCTGGCAGCCGACAGCTTAATTCAGGCGCCTCGGCGGACATCCGGCACAATCGCCGCGTTGATGCTGTCGCTCGCGCTGGTGATTTCGCTGGGTGGGCTGGCCCGGTCGAGTTACGATTCGCTTGCAGAATGGATGCGTATCGCCCTGAATCCGGACTTTTTCGTGACCACCGCCGAAACCCTGTCGTCGCGGAGTTTCGTGTTCCCCGCGTCGCTGGCGGACGGCCTGCGCGCGATCGAAGGCGTCGCCGAAGTGCAGCCGGTGCGCAGCGTGCGGGTGATGGTGAAGAACGCCCCCATTATGGTGATCGCCATTGATGTAGGCTTGGTGGCGAAACGCGTTCATCTACCTCCGGTGGAAGGAAACTCGGATGAAATGTATCGGCTGACTGCGGAGGAGAAGGGTGTAGTCGTGTCGGCAAATTTCGCACGGCTGCACGACGCGCATATGGGCGAGGTATTGGAAATTCCCGCTCCTGCCGGGATCCTGCGGTTGCCCATTGTAGGCGTAGTCGACGATTTTTCCGATCAGCAGGGAACCTTGCTGCTCAACCGGGACCTTTTTATCCGCTACTGGCACGACGATTCGGTAAACGTTTTCCGCGTATATGTGACTCCTGGCGCTGATGCAGCCCAAGTCCGCCAGCGAATTCTCCAGGCGTTCGGCGGTCAACAGAGATTGTTTGTGCTGACCAACCGCGAAGTTCGCGATTTCATCACTAAACTGACGGACCAATGGTTCGGGCTGACTAACGTGCAAACTGCGGTGGCCGTGTTGGTCGCGATCCTGGGCATCGTCAACGCCCTGACGGTTTCGATCACCGACCGGAGGCGCGAACTGGGCGTCCTGCAAGCGGTAGGTGGACTGCGCAACCAGATCCGACACACGATATGGATGGAGGCCATCGCGATCGGGGCCATTGGCGTCCTGCTGGGACTGGCGCTCGGCGCAGTACAACTGTTTTACAGCATCGAGATCGCGCGCAGGGACCTGGTCGGCATCAGCATTTCATACGCATATCCGTTTCAGACGGCGCTGATCCTGATTCCTGTGATTTTGGGCTCGGCTCTTTTAGCAGCGCTGGGTCCGGCCGAGAGCGCGGTGCGAGGATCGCTGATTGAGGCGCTGGAGTATGAATAAGTTTCTCTTGCTACTGCTGGCAGTGCCGTTGGTGGCGCAAGACCCCAGGCAGATCATTATCGAAGTCCAGAAGCGCCAGCATTCGGATTCGCAACGCTATGAGGGAACTTTGGAGGTGACCAGCCAAGGCAACCAGGTGGCCACCAAACGCTGGGTCTATCAGCGCATCGGATCGTTCGGAAACAGCAAAGCGATTCTGCGTTTCACGGCTCCGGCTGAGGTGAAAGGTGTGGGCCTGTTGATCGTGAATCATCCCGACCGCGCCAGCGACCAGTGGATGTGGCGGCCGGCGATCGGTCGGGACCAGAGAATCGCACTGCAGGACCGCTCGACGCGCTTCTTCGGTACAGATTTCAGCTTCGAGGATCTGGAGGAGCGCGACGTCGATCAATACGATTACAAACTGCTGGCGGATGAAGACGGGATGTGGAAGCTGGAATCGCGTCCGCGAAAATCGTCGCAGTACGAGTACTCGTACTTCTGGATCAAGAAAGACAACTACACGTTCGTGAAGATCGAGGCCTACAACAAGAAAGGCTTAGTCCGCACGATCGACTACAAGAACTACGAGCAGATCAAGGGAATCTGGACGGCGCGCTTGACCGAAGTGTACGACGTTACGCGCAAGAGCCGGACGATCCTGAAGTACGAGAAGCTCGAATACAACCTGCCGATGAAAGACGATGATTTCACCTTGCAGGCTCTGCGTCGCGACTTATGATCGACGCGGGCCTTTTGCTGGCGACCCTCCTTTCGCAGTCATTCGAGCAGCGCGGATTCATCGAGAACCGGACCGTCGCCTATCCGCAGACCGCACCGAATGACAGCGGTCGTGTGGTGGATGAGCTCCTGTTCCGCGAAGAGGCTTCTTACAAGTTCGCCCCGTGGCTGACGGTCAACGGCGGTTTCGATGCGCGCACCGATTCGCACCGTCAAACGGCACGCGATGGCGTTGTCGACGCGGATGACCGCAGCATCCAGCGTCCGGCGTTCTCCGTACGACGGTTGAGCGCGACCATTCATCGCGGTAAGGTGACGGCCGAGATCGGTCGGCAGCTGATCCGCTGGGGGAAGACCGACATTCTCAATCCGACAGATCGCTTCGCGCCGAAGGATTATTTGTCGAGCGTGGTGGATACAGACTTCCTCGGAGTGACGGCGGCACGGGTTACCTATGAGTCGGGCGGCAATACTGTCGATCTCGTTTGGCAGCCGTGGTTCACTCCCAGCCGCACGCCGTTGCTAGACCAACGTTGGACGGCGCTTCCGCCTCAAGCCGCGGGAATCAGCATCGTCGATGCCGGCGCGCGCTATCCGGGCGGATCGCAGGTTGGGGCTCGCTGGAATCATGTTGGGTCGGGCTATGAGTATTCGCTGTGCTTTTTTGACGGATATCAGAATCTTCCATCCTTCGATGCCCTGCTTACTCCGCTGACGGCATCCGTTGAATTGACCCGGACTTACCCGACTTTGCGTTTGTACGGGGGCGATGCCGCGGTTCCTCTGCCTTGGGTCACGGTAAAAGGCGAAGCGGCGTACTTTAGTTCCTCCACTCCGGGAGCCGAAGAGTACGCGCTCTACGTAATCCAACTCGAACGACAAGTGAAAGAATGGTCCTTCGTCGGCGGTTACGCGGGCAGCGTGGTGACGCGTGACGCAGCCTCGCCGGTGCAATTTGCGCCGGATCGCGGATTCGCAAAGTCATTCGTAGGGCGTGCAGGATTGACCATCGACGCGAATCGCAGTCTGGCGATCGAAACGGCGGTACGGGCGGAGGGATCCTTCGTGCGCTTCGAATACTCGCAACTGTTCGGACAGCACTGGCGGGCGACGGGCGGGATCGCCTGGATTCGGGGAGACATGAACGATTTCCTGGGCGAGTATCGGCGGAATTCCTACGGGTCACTTGCGATTCGATACAGCTTCTAAAGTAGAGAGACAATGTTGGTATGTCGCTAACGGCCTCCACCATGATGGAACTGGGGACGGAGATTCCTTCGTTCGCTTTGCCGGATGTGCGCACCGGGAAGATGGTGCGCGTTCCCGAGGACATTGATCAACAAGACGCGCCCGGGCCGATCCTGGTAATGTTTATCTGCCGCCATTGCCCGTACGTGATCCACATCAAAAGCGAGCTGGCGCGGATCGGCCGGGATTATGCGGGCAGAGTGGCGATTATCGCCATCTCGTCGAATGACGCCGGATACGTCGCGGACGATTCTCCGGAGAAGCTCAAGGAAATGGCGGAGGACCTCGGCTTAAACTTCCCTCTGTGTTACGACGAAACGCAAGACGTGGCTACCAGTTTTACTGCTGCCTGTACGCCCGATATCTTTCTGTTCGATAAAAACCATCGACTGGCCTATCGCGGCCAGATCGACAGCAGCAGGCCAGGGAACAACTTTCCGGTGGATGGTCGCGATTTACGGGCTGCTATGGATGCTCTCCTGAATGGCGCGAGCCCCACGGCCGATCAGCGTCCTGCCACGGGATGCAACATTAAATGGAAGCCGGGAAAACAGCCGGTGTATTATCACAGCGCACTCGTCAACAGAAAGTGACCCGCGCCGCCATATTGTTGTTGGCCGCCGTTGCCTGGGGGCAAGCTCCTCCGCAATACACCCTGGAAGTGGTGGCCAACGGCATGCGATTCGCGGATGGACCAGTGTGGTCGCTCGAGGATTTTCTGTTGTTCAGCGATACGGTCACCGACAAGCAGCACAAGTTCACGCCGGGCAAAGGCGTTTCCGAGATCGGGAGCCGTTCGGGCGGCACGGCGGGAAACGCTTACGATGAGAAGGGCAATCTCTACACCTGCGAATTCCGCGAGCGGCGCGTTACCCGCACAGCCAAGAACGGCAAGGTGGAGGTGATCGCGGCGCGATTCGAAGGCAAACGCTTCAACGCCCCGAATGACATCGTAGTCCGGCGCGATGGCAACGTCTACTTTACAGATCCAGCGTTCGGCAATCAGGAAGACACCCGCGAGCTGGACTTTTACGGCGTCTTTCGCGTGACCACGCGAGGACAAGTCGAAGCTGTGGCGAAGTGGAAGACACGGCCCAACGGGCTGGCGCTTTCGCCCAACGGACGGACGCTCTATGTGTCGGATTCGGACGGGCAGTCGATTCATGCGTTCGACCTGGATCGCGCGGGCGCAGGATCAAATGAGCGAGTGGTGATCTCAAAGATTCCCGGCGTTCCGGATGGCGTCAAGACGGACGAGATGGGCAATATTTACGTCGCGGCGAAAAACGTACTGGTGTATTCGCCGCAGGGCGAGTTGGTTCGCACCTTCCAAACGACGGAGATCCCGTCCAACCTGGCGTTCGGCGATCCGGATTTCTCTACGCTGTATATCACCGCGCGGACATCGGTGTATCGCATTCGTGTGGGCGTGAAGGGGTCGGTGCCTTATTCCCCGTAAAGCTATATCTAAAACTTCCAGACGATATCCCGCACATCCCCTGCCGGGCGTCGGCGCGTTGATTTTCCGCGGTCGCGGAAAAACCGGTCCGATTTTGCTAGTCGAACGCGGCGGGCACCCATTGAAGGGGTACTGGTCGCTGCCCGGCGGGTTGGTCGAAACGGGCGAAAGCCTGGATGAAGCGGTCCGGCGCGAAGTGCTGGAAGAAACCGGGTTGAAAGTGAAGCCTATGGAGATGTTCGGCGTCTTCGAGCGTGTGATGAAAGACGCGCGCGGGCGCACCGAATATCATTACCTTCTGGTCGATTACGTGTGCAAAATCACCGGCGGAAAGCTTCAGGCGGCCGACGACGTGGCCCGCGTAGAATGGGTCCGGCGTGAACAGCTGGGCAATTATCAGATGACGGAAGGGACTCGCGAAGTGATCGAGAGGGCCTACTCAGGTGCAAGCCGAAAAAGCGCTTGAGTTTGACGATTTGCGGGTTCTGCTCGGACGCTACGTGCGTAGTCCCATGGGGCAGCGCGAACTCCACGGCATAACGCCACTTACAGATCGCGCCGCAATCGAACACGCGCTGGCCGACGCCGCCGAAACAATCGAGTATTGGCGCGCTGCTTCGAATCCGCAAACAGCGAGCCGGGGCGCGGCGATCCGCCCTCAATTCGACGTGGGTGCCGATCCAGAACCTCTGGTCGCTCGCCTGCGGATCCAGGGAGCCACGCTTGAGGCTACCGAAATCTTCGAACTGGCGCGACTGCTGGACATCGCGTCGGAGGTGCGATCGGTGGTGCTCTCCGCACGCGAGCGTTATCCGCGCCTGGCGGCCCATGCATCGGCCATTGCGGATCTCCGCGACCTGGCTCGCGATCTTCGCGGCAAGATTCTGCCCGACGGCACGCTGGCCGACGATGCGAGTGTCATGCTCGCGCGCCTGCGCCGCGATAGCGAGCGGCAGCGCAGGCAGATTGAGGATTCCCTGGCACGCTTCCTGCGCTCACATCACGAAGATGGGACACTGCAGGAAGATTTTGTCACCATCCGCAATGACCGGTTCGTAGTGCCAATTGTGACCGGCCGCGAGCGGCGCGTGGACGGCGTAATTCACGGGTCGAGCGGCTCCGGTGCGACGGTATTCGTCGAACCTCTGGAGACCATCGAACTCAATAATGAGCTGGTCCGGCTGCATGAGGAAGAATTGCGCGAGGTGCACCGGCTGCTGCGCGAGTTCACCACGCGGATGCGGGAACATGCCATCGAGATCGCAGCGTCGGTAGCGGCACTGAGCCGCCTGGAGATGCTGTTCGGGAAGGCGGAATTCGCGGCGGAGTTTCGATGCACAGTACCGCGGCTGAGTTCGGAAACATCGCGTAGGATTATCTTACGCGGTGCGCGACATCCTCTGCTCGAAGATATTCTGCGAAAGCAGAAGAAGTCAGTAGTTCCGGTATCCCTCGAGTTGAACGACGCGCAGAACACGCTTCTCATCAGCGGTCCCAACACTGGTGGAAAGACCGTTGCGCTCAAGACCATCGGATTGCTCGCGTTGATGACTCACGCCGGTCTGCCGACGCCGGCGGAAGAAGCCGAGTTCCCGTTATTCGACGAGGTGTTGGCCGACATCGGCGACCATCAGTCTCTGGCGGAAAGCCTGAGTTCTTTTTCGTCTCACATCCTCGCGGTGCGTTCCATGCTTGAACGCGCCACGGGCGATTCGTTGGTCTTGCTGGACGAGCTCGGCCGGGCGACCGACCCGGAAGAAGGCGGAGCGCTGGGCGTCACCGTGCTCGAAACGTTCCGCTCGCGAGGCGCATTTACGCTGGCCTCCACGCACTTGATGGCGATGAAGGTGTACGGAGCGTCCACCAGCGGTGTGCTGAACGGATCCATGGGATTCGACGAAGCCACGCTTCAGCCCACATATGTGTTGCGCCTCGGCGCGCCGGGAAAATCGGCAGGCCTGGACATCGCGAGCCGTTTGGGGCTGGATCCTGCCCTAATTGAAAAGGCGCGCGGCAGGATGGCGGCGTCGGATCGGGACGTGTCGCGGTTTTTGGGCGAGATGCATCAGAAGCTCGAACAGCTGGAAACCGAACGTGCGGACTTGGCTGCTCGGAGCCAGGCTGTGGCGGCACGTGAACAGAGTCTGGAGCAGATCTGGGAACGAAAATATATCGCCAAGATTCGAGAAGTGGAAGAGCGGGCCGCAGACTTATCGGTGCAGTTTGAACGACGTGCGCAGGAAACGATCGAGGATCTGAGCCAGAAGGCGCGCACCAAAATCGCCAAGACCAAACGAGAGTTTCACGAGCAGGTTGCGTCTCTCGCGCCCACGCCCGCACGGGGCAGCACGCCGCAATTGAAGCTCGAACCCGGTGCGCAAGTCCGGCTCACGGGAATTCGCCAGCCGGCTACGGTGCGGCGGATTCTAGACAGCGGCGAGGTCGAAGTAGAAGCAGGGTATCTGAAGATGCGTGTCCCCGCATCCGACATCGAAGAAGTGATTCCGAAGGTCCCGACGCAGAAGCGCAGCGAGTCCATCACCTTTAATCAAGGACCCGAGTTCGCGACTTCCATTCGCGAGATTAACCTTATCGGCCAGCGCGCCGAAGAAGCCTGCGAACGTGTAGACAAGTTTCTGGATACCGCGGCCCTAGGGCAAGCCGAGCTTGTGCGGATTGTCCACGGGCATGGAATGGGGATCTTGCGTAAAGCGATTGCCGAGCTGTTGGGGCGCAATCCACACGTCGCGAAATTCTATCCGGCGAGGCCCGAAGAGGGCGGTACGGGGGCTACGATTGTCGAGCTGAAGTGAAGCGCTTTATGCCTTGGCGGCTTGCGCCTGAGCCTGAGATGTCAGTGCGCGTTGCCGCTCGAAGGCCAGCTTGCCCTGATATTCTTCCCACAGCGTAGTGACGCCCGCCCAGAAGTATCCGCCTACGAACAGCAGCAGGAACGGAATTGCGAGGTAGTTGTACGACTGGATCGCGTAGAGCACGATTGCCAGAAACCCCGATCCCGCGGCCAGTTCGGCATAAGGCAGCCATCCGCTGCGGCGGCGATACTGTAAATTCGCAAGGGTTGTTTTCTGCGCGCCGTACTTGGCGGTGCGCGCGAACGCGGTCTGATATCCGATCAGCGCCTCAAAGACCGCCTTAGTGTTGATGATGGTGAGTGCTACGCCGGCCGCCATCAGCGCTGGCAGGAACAGGATGGTTCGCTTCCAGTTGCGAGGGAACAGCTCGCGCTGTGCGACCACGTAGAACGCCGAAATCGACCAGAAGGACGCGGCGATCAGCGGCAGGTCGATCAACAGCATCTCGAACCATCCCATGTAGAAACGCACGATCATCACCGGCAGCATCAGCAGACTGACCACGATCATCAGCGGGTAACCGATATTCGGAGTCAGGTGGAAAAATGCCTCGGCTTTGACCCGCCACGGAAGCTTGGAGCGCAAAATCGACGGCAGCAGCTTTATGGCGACCTGGGTCAGCCCCTTGGCCCAGCGCGATTGCTGCACCTGGAAGCCGTAAGTCTCGACCGGAAGCTCCGACGGGCACTCGACCGCGGGCGCATATACGAACTTCCAGCCCTTCAGTTGGGCGCGATAGCTCAGATCGGAATCCTCCGTGAGCGTGTCGTGCTGCCAGCCACCGGCATCAGTGATCATCGACCGGCGCAGGATGCCGGCCGTGCCATTGAAATTGAAAAACAGCCCGCCGCCGAAGCGCGCGATGTGCTCCAGCACAAAGTGTCCGTCGAGCAGGATGGCCTGTACTTCGGTCAGGACGTTGTGGCCGCGATTCAGATACGTCCAGCGGGTCTGCACCATCCCGACCTGCGGATCGGTGAAATGATGGACGGTGCGCTGGAGGAAATCGGCTGGCGGGACGAAATCGGCGTCGAACACGGCGACCACTTCGCCCGTAGCCGTCTTCAGACCGTTTTCGAGGGCTCCAGCCTTATATCCGTGACGATTCGTCCGGTGGATGTACTCGATGGGTACGCCTGCATCGCGATACTCGCGCGCCAATTCCTCAGTGAAGGGATGCGTGTCATCCGTCGAATCGTCCAAAACCTGGATCTGGAGCAGGTGCCGGGGGTAATCGATCTTGGCCGTCTCCTCCAGCAGGCGTTCGACGACGAAGCGCTCATTGAAAATCGGCAGCTGGATGGTAACGCGCGGAAGCTCGGCAAAGCGCATAGGAGGCTCGGCCGCCTTCAGACGTTTGCGATGCTTCATGTAGCCGCGGATGGTCTCATAGCGGTGCAGTCCGTACACGGAAAGCACGCCGAGAACGGCGAAGTACGGGACCATAATGGCCCAGTCGAAGAACTGCAGATGGTGAATGCCCTTGAAGGTATCGTCGAACAGGAGATCGGTGATCCGGCTGCTAAAAGAAGGGACTCCTGTAGCCAGTAGGAACGCGGGGATCTGCACCAATGTTGTCATCCCTCTGGTTTCTTTAGAAGCACAATGACCGGCTCCATTTTCGTTACGCACAGGATGGCTGACGGAGCCGTAAAACACTAATATTATAGGCGATTTATGCCGATGGATGCTACACTTGGAATTGAGGAGCGTCCACCCATGCGTTTCTTTCTCGATACGGCGAATCTGGAAGAGCTAAAGTCCGGCGTCCGCTGGGGCGTTGTGGATGGCGTTACTACCAACCCTACGCTTATCGCCAAAGAAGGCATCGCGATTGAGGAGCAGATCCGCAAGATCTGCGACATCGTGAACGGCGACGTCAGTGCCGAGGTGGTGGCCACCGACACCGACGGAATGCTGGCCGAAGGCCGCAAACTGTCCAAAATCGACAAAAATGTCGTGGTGAAAGTGCCCCTCACCCGCGACGGCATCCGTGCGTGTTCGATCTTTAGCCGCGAAGGCATTCGCGTCAACGTGACGTTGTGCTTTTCGGCGGGCCAAGCGATCCTGGCTGCTAAGGCCGGGGCGTACTTCATTAGTCCTTTTGTCGGCCGGGTCGATGACACCGGCTGGGACGGCATGCAACTGGTCCGTGATATCGTCCAGATCTACAAGAACTACAACTACACCACGCAGATCCTGGCCGCCTCCCTGCGTCACACAAACCACGTGATCGACGCCGCCAAAGCGGGCGCCCACGTTGGGACCCTGCCGTTCAAGGTGCTGGATGGGCTGTTCAATCATCCACTTACCGACAAGGGTTTGGACCAATTCCTCAAGGACTACAACAAGGCGTTTCACGACGCTCCCGTAACCCGATAACCCGCCTCCTTTTTTAAAGTGAACCTACCGCCAATATCACCCGGCACGAAGGTGCTCCTTCTGGGAGCATTGGGGGTGGGCGTGGCCAGCTTCGGTGTGCGGATGGCCCTGACGGCGATGCAGGCCAATCCGGAAAAACGGGAGCGCAGGCGCCGTTTAGAATTGCACCGGCACGGCCGGCTGGGCGACGCCCTGATCACGGAAGCATCCGAGGCCATGTTGTACTACTCGTATTCGGTTCGTGGCGTGCAGTATGAGGCGTCCCAGGACGTCAGCACGTTGCGCGACATGCTCCCTCCCGAGCCAGAACGGCTCATCGGCCCAGCCAGCCTCAAATACTCCTCGCGAAATCCCGCGAATTCCATCCTGATTTGCGAAGAGTGGAGCGGTTTGCGGGCTCCTTCCCGAGCCGCTTAATCCCTCACCTGAAACGTTCCGCCTCGTCTGGTATCAAACGAGCGATGAAACGATTCATTCTATTGCTGCTGCCCTTGGCCATGTTCGCCGCCACGGACCTCGTTAAAGAAGTCCGGCACGAGCTGGTTACGTTGCCCTATTACGGGGTGTTCGACAACCTGTCGTACCGCGTGGATGGATCCAAAGTCACGCTGTTCGGGCAAGTGCGCGACCCGAAACTTAAGGATGACGCGGGGAAAGCCGTCAAGAGCATTGAAGGCGTCACCGCGGTTGACAATCAGATCGAGGTCATGCCGGTTTCGGGGAACGACGACGGGACGCGGCTGGCGGTGTATCGCGCGATCTACTCGAAGCCCAACCTGCAGCGCTATCAGATGGGTGCCGTGCCTCCGATCCACATCATCGTGAAGAACGGGGATGTGACCCTGGAAGGCGTGGTCGCGAATGAAATGGACAAGAACGTCGCGGGTATTGCCGCCAACACCGTGCCCGGCGTTCACAAGGTGATCAACAACCTTAGAACAGACTCAGGGAAGTAGCGCCCGCCGACTTGCGCAAGGGCGCGTTCAGCATCGCGATCACCGGCGCGGCTGCACGGAAACGCTTTACAAGTTCCGGCAGCAACTGCGGGATGGTCGCGATCTTGGCGTCCAGCTCCACCCAGTACAGCCACTGCTTCATCCGGATGAGATCCTCAGCCGGATGTGTGGCGTCGAAGCCCTTGGGCATTCGGGTCACGCTGCTGCCATGAAGCTTACCAAGCATTTTCTCCGGCTTCCGCGAGGCATCCCGGAATTTCTTGTGGTTCTCCGCCAGCCACGTTCGGAAGGCGCGGAGTTCATCCGGGCCGGGCATGTAAGAACCGGCGGCAATACCAACCGACTTTGCCGTGACGTGAAAATAGAATCCGGCGGAGGACTGTTTTCCCAAGTTGTGATCCGGGAAAATAGCCGCGACGTGGGTTTTGTAGGGTGTCTTGTCGGCGCTGAAACGGGTGTCGCGATAAATGCGGTACACCGCTTTCTTGGGATCAGTTACGTGGTCCGGCGCGAAATCCAACAGCTCGGCATTGATCGCCTCCACTAGCTGGACCATGGGGATCTTTACCGTTGTCTCGAAAATCTCCTTGCGCGGCTGAAACCATTCGCGGCGATTATTTCGCTTCAGGCTGCGCAAAAAACTCAAAGCTTCGGGAGAGAATCCGGGAAACATATTACGCTGGATCAGAGATGGATGACGAGATGTTGCGCCGCCTCGCGGCAGTTCTTAATCAGATCCCTGATCTAAAGTGTAGCGAAAACATTCCGCTAAGCCGGTTGACGCGATTCGCGATCGGCGGGCCCGCGCGGATTCTGGCGGATGCTTCGTCGGCAGCTGCTCTGATCGCGGCGCTTGAGGCCGTGGATAGTACCCCGCATGCCCTGATCGGCGGCGGGAGCAATCTGGTCGCGGACGACCGCGGATTCCTGGGCGCGGTCCTCCGCTACACGGCCAAGAGCATCGAAATCGAAGGGGGCGCCGTTGGAGGTGTGGTTCGAGTTGCAGCCGGCGCCGTGCTCCAGGATCTGGTGGATGCCACCATCTCGGCAGGGCTGGAGGGCCTGCACACCATGACCGGTATCCCGGGATGGGTGGGAGGCGCGGTCTACGGCAACGCCGGGGCCTACGGCCACTCGATCCACGAGTTCGTCGAATCGGTGCGCTTCATCGATTGTTCGGAGGACGGCTCGTCAGCGCGCGAAATCGACAATGCCGGCTGCGAATTTCACTACCGGGAAAGCGTGTTCAAGCGCCAAAAAGACTGGATCGTGCTGGAAGCCACCTTGCGACTCCCTTCGGGGGATCCGGGCGCGCTCCGAACCACGGCAGACGGGATTCTCAAGGTCCGCAACGAAAAATATCCGCCCACGATGCATTGCGCCGGCAGCATCTTCAAGAACCTGATCCTGGCGGAGCTTCCGGAAAGCGTGCGCGCGCTAGTCCCCGCGCGGGTAATCCGCGAAGGTAAAGTGCCCTCGGCTTACTTCCTGGAGTTGGCCGGAGCGAAAGGCATGGTCTTGGGGGGAGTCCAGGTAGCCGATTACCACGCGAATCTCATCTACAACTCGGGTGGCGGTACGGCGCAACAAGTGCGGGAGCTGATCGAGACGCTCAAGCGCCGCGTACAAGACCGGTCGGGACTCCTGCTCGAGGAAGAAGTTCAGTATCTCGGTTGCCAGTGAAAACGACTCGATCCTAGCAACCTTACCGCAACGGTAATCCGGCGTAGGCGTAATCCGCAACCATCAGGATTCTTGTTCTCTCGCCCGGATGCGATGAGCATAGGCAGGGTCCCTATGCATTCCTCATCGCGGTGGTTAGTTTTCTTCTGTTCTAGCGCTCTTCTCCTCGCTCAGCCTGCGCTGCGCCTCAAAGTTCATGTTCCGGCTAACCCTGGGATTAGGGCGCCGGGTGAAAATCCGATCGTCCGTGGCGGCCGCTTGCCGAGGCTTACCCCAACCCACGTGATCGTACAGTTCGACCAGCCTCCCACCGCCGGCGCACTGGATGCCCTGAAGGCCCGGGGCGCGGTCCTCCTCCAGAATGTGCCGGACAATGGCGTGCTGGTGTTGATGAACGACACCATGGCTCGCGATGGGGCCTTGGACGGCTTGGGCATCCGCTCCGCCCGCCGCCTCGAATCGCGGGAAAAACTTAGCCCGCTAATTACTGGGGGCAATTCATCCGCTGCCACCGGATACTATCTGGTCGAGTTCCACCCGGACGTAGATCCGAACGTCGCCCGCCGTTTAATCCTCACTGCGGGCTTAGAGCTGCGTGAAAACCCCGACCTGCTGCGCCGGCATTTGCTGGTGCATATCCCGAACTCGGGTAATGCGCGCGCAACGCTCGAGTCTCTGGCTTCTCAGGATCAGGTAGCTTACATTTTCCCCGCTGCGGCGAACCTGGCCGCAGGCACCCCGGTAAACGTCTGCGGAGGCGCACTCACCGTGCTCGGCCCCATCGGTCAAATCATCGCGACCAACGGCGATGGCTGGGATGGTCCCGGCCTAAACGCGGCCACATTGAACTACGTTTTTCAGCAAGTCACCGCGCAGCTTCCGGCGGGTGTCCCGCAGAGCGAAATTTTGCGAGCCATGGCCGAATGGGCCAAGGTTATTCAGATCACCTGGCAACCCGGCACCGACTCACTAGGCAATCGCACGGTCAACATTTTTTGGGCGACGGGCGACCACGGCGACGGGTTCCCCTTCGACGGGCCGGGCGGCGTGGTAGCCCATACGTTTTATCCGGCTCCTCCCAATCCCGAACCGCTCGCAGGCGACCTGCATCTCGATGACGCTGAGAGCTGGCATGTCGGCACGCAAGTCGACGTCTTCAGTGTGGCTCTCCACGAGTTAGGACATGCTCTGGGCTTGGGCCACTCCGACAACCCGAATGACGTCATGTATCCCTATCTCAAACTCGTTTCGACCCTTGCCGACGGAGACAAAACCGCCATCCTTAGCATGTACGCAGCGCAGACGGGAGTCGTCCCGCCGCCCGGTCCTTTGGCCTTGACCATTAACCCTCCCCCTGTCACGACTACGGCTGCGGCGATCTCGCTAACGGGAACCGTGACCGGCGGCAGCGGCTCGCCAACGGTGACCTGGACTTCGAGCTCAGGCGCATCCGACGGATCGTCGATCAGCGGTTCCAACTGGGTCATATCGAGTCTTCCCCTGGCGATCGGCGTTAATACCATCGTCGTGACCGTTGCGGACGGGACCGGAAGCGTCTCTCACGTGGTGAGCATCACCCGCCAGGGCGTTGTTGCGGGTCCTCTGGCCTTGACGATTAACGTTCCTCCTGCCACCACCACCTCCGCGACCATCTCGCTATCGGGGACCGTAACCGGCGGCAGCGGATCGCCGTCCGTGACCTGGATGACAAGCACCGGCGCCTCCGACGGATCTTCGATTAATGGCGACACTTGGACCATATTGAGTATTCCCCTCGCAATGGGAGTCAACACCATCACTGTCACGGCCACGGATGCGACCGGAAGTACCTCCCACATCGTGAGCGTGACTCGTACCGTCGCTCCTCCGCCTGGTCCGCTCGTGCTGACGATCAACACTCCTCTGGCCACCACCGCTGACGCGACCATCTCCTTGTCGGGAACCGTAACCGGCGGTAGTGGCTCGCCATCGGTGCATTGGATTACTAATACAGGCGCATCCGACGGATCGACGATTAGCGGCGGGAACTGGGCCATCTTGAGCATCCCGCTGGCAATCGGGGTCAACACCATCACGGTGACGGCGCTGGACGCGACCGGAAGCGTCTCGCAGGCCGTGACCGTGACCCGGACGGTGACTATGCCGCCCGGTCCTCTCGTGCTGACGATTAACGCTCCTCTGTCCCCGACCACTGCCGCCACCATGTCCCTAACGGGAACGGTTACCGGCGGGAGCGGTGCACCGGCAGTGAGCTGGACCAACAGTATGGGCGCATTCGACGGATCGTCGATCAGCGGCTCCAACTGGATCATTTCGAACATTCCGCTGGCGATCGGGCTGAACACCATCACCGTAACGGCCGCCGACGCAACCGGAAGCGTCTCCCACGTCGTAAGCGTGACCCGGACGGTCAATCCGCCGCCCGGTCCCCTGGTTCTAACCATCGACGCTCCGCCGTCCCCGACGACTGCCGCCACCATGTCGCTAACGGGAACCGTAACCGGGGGCAGCGGCGGACCAGCAATACGCTGGACGAATAGCATGGGCGCATCCGACGGAGCGTCGATCAGCGGCTCCAACTGGGTCATATCGAATATTCCGCTGGCGATCGGCGTCAACACGATCACTGTCGTGGCCGCGGATGCCACTGGAAGCGTTTCCCGCACGGTGAGCGTGACCCGTACGGCCATTCCACCACCCGGAGGGACCGACACCTCAGGACCCGCCCTGACCATCACCTATCCATCATCCACCTCGCTCGCGACCACGCTCGCGTCACTGACATTCCGAGGCTCCGCATCGGATCCTTCGGGAGTTTCGAG
>Ga0207667_10001960_pt1 | contig 25790 bp, 24 predicted proteins | sample KBSCornC52_FD_184301 | JGI IMG/M metagenome (GOLD analysis project Ga0207667, IMG submission 184301) | Corn rhizosphere microbial communities from Kellogg Biological Station, Michigan, USA - KBS Corn C5-2 (SPAdes) (version 2) | ecosystem: Host-associated > Plants > Roots > Rhizosphere > Soil ...
GTCCGTCGGCGTTGCCGCCCACCGGCGCCGTGACGGGCAGCACGCTGAGCGAGACCAACGTGTCGGCCAAGGTCGGCTCGGGACCGGCCGTGTCCGGGCTCGACATCGGCACCGGCTCGCTCGACGCGGCGCGCGTCGACTCCGGTGCACGAGCGCTCACGACCAACCAGGGCGTGCTCGTCGCCGACAACCAGAACTCGCTGAAGGCGGGCCTGCGCGGCCCGACGCTGCTCGAGGACTTCATCCTGCGCGAGAAGATCTCGCACTTCGACCACGAGCGGATTCCCGAGCGCGTGGTGCACGCGCGCGGCTCGGCCGCCCACGGCTACTTCGAGTGCGACGTGGCGCTCGGTGACATCACCCGGGCCGCGCCCTTCGCCGAGAAGGGCAAGCGCACGCCGGTATTCGTGCGCTTCTCGACGGTGGCCGGCGAGCGCGGCTCGACCGACACGGCGCGCGACGTGCGCGGCTTTGCCGTCAAGTTCTACACCGACGAGGGCAACTGGGATCTCGTGGGCAACAACATCCCCGTGTTCTTCATCCAGGACGCGATGAAGTTCCCCGACCTCGTCCATGCGCTCAAGCCCGAGCCCCACAACGCCATGCCCCAGGCCGCCTCGGCCCACGACACGTTCTGGGACTTCGTCTCGCTGTCGCCCGAAACCACGCACATGCTGCTGTGGGCGATGTCGGATCGCGCCATCCCGCGCAGCTACCGGATGATGCAGGGCTTCGGCGTGCACACCTTCCGGCTCGTCAATGCGCGGGGCGAGACGCGCTTGTGCAAGTTCCACTGGACGCCCACGGCCGGCACGCACTCGCTGGTCTGGGACGAAGCCGTCAAGCTGTCGGGCTGCGACCCCGACTTCCACCGGCGCGACCTGTGGGAGGCGATCGAGGGCGGCCACTACCCCGAGTGGACGCTGGGCCTGCAGGTCTTCACCGAGGAGCAGGCCGCAGCCTTCGGCTTCGACGTCCTCGATCCGACCAAGCTGGTGCCGGAGGAACTGGTGCCCGTGCAGCCCGTCGGACGGATGGTCCTCGACCGCAACCCGGACAACTTCTTCGCCGAGACCGAGCAGGTCGCGTTCTGCACCGCGCACGTCGTGCCGGGCATCGACTTCACGAACGACCCGTTGCTGCAGGGCCGCATCCACAGCTACGTCGACACGCAGATCACGCGGCTGGGCGGCATGAATTTCCACGAGCTGCCGATCAACGCGCCGCTGGCCCAGGTGCACAACAACCAGCGCGACGGCCTCCATCGTCGCGCGATCCCGCGGGGACGCGTCGCGTACGAGCCCAATTCGCTGGGCGGCGGATGTCCGTTCCAGGCTGGCGCCGCGCGGGGCTTCGTCTCCTTCCCGGAGCCGGTCGTCGAGGACAAGGTGCGCGGCAAGCCGGAGAAGTTCGCCGACCACTTCTCGCAGGCGACGCTGTTCTTCAACAGCCAGTCGGACACGGAGAAGAACCACATCGTCGCGGCCTTCCGCTTCGAACTGACGCGCGTGCAGACACCCGCGGTGCGCCAGCGCGTCGTGTCGATGCTGCGCAACGTGGACGAGACGCTCGCGCAGCGCCTGGCCGATGCGCTGGGCATGCCGCTGCCGCCCGCGCAGCCGCGGGCGTTGGCGGCGCCCGTGCGATCGGAAGTCGAGGCGTCTGCGGCCCTGTCGCTGATGACGCGTCCCGGCGACGGATCGATCGCCGGTCGGCGCGTCGCGGTGCTCGTGGCCGAGGGCACCGACGCCACGCCGCTGCGCGCGCTCTACGGCGGCTTGCTGGCCGCGAGCGCCGCCCCCCGATTCGTCGGCGTGAAGCTCGGGCGCGTCAAGGCATCGCGGGGCGGGGACATCGACATCGAGGCGACGCTCGAGACGATGCCGGCGCCCATGTGGGATGCCGTCGTGATCGACGGCTCGGCCGGCGCGCTGGCCCAGGTCGGCCATGCCCGGGAGTTCGTCATGGACCAGTTCCGCCATTGCAAGGCGATGCTGGTGGCCAGCGAAGCCGGTGCGCTGCTGTCGGCCAGCGGGGTCGACGTCCCGGCCAAGCCGGATGCCGGCTTTCTCCAGGCCAGGGCGGCCGACTTCGGTGAGCAGGCGACCGTGTCGACATTCATTGCTGCGATCGCCCGGCACAAGCACTACGCGCGGGAGACCGATCCGCCGCGGGTCTGAGGCGGGCCGCGGGCGGCATCGGTCTTGCCGCAGCGGGCCATCGAGATGAAGGAGACCCGCATGGCCGACAGCACGTGGTGCGCCACCGGCACGTCGTCCCCGGGCGGCATCCTCGAGCTCGACGCCTGGGACGAGGACGGCCACCTGCTGGCGGTCATCGAGGCGCCGCGGGGCAGCGCGAACAAGCTGAAGTTCGATCCGCGGCACGGCGTGTTCCGGCTGCACCAGGTGTTGCCGCTGGGCTGCGTCTTTCCGTTCGATTTCGGATTCGTGCCGCGCACGCTGGGCGACGACGGCGACCCGCTCGACGTCCTGGTGCTGATGGACGAGCCGGCAGCGCCCGGCGTCGTCGTGCCATGCCGCCTGGTGGGCGTCATCGAGGCGACGCAGCGTCCGCTGCACGCCGGCAACGGCACGCGCGGGCTGCGCAACGACCGGCTCGTCGCCGTCGCGCACAAGTCGCATCGGCATGGTGGCGTGCGCGGCCTGCGCGACGTGGGCGACTCGATGCTCGACGAGATCGAGCGCTTCTTCGTGTTCTACAACGCGCAGAAGGGCGTGCGCTTCACGGTGCGCGGACGCGCGGGCCTGCCGGAAGCCAGGCGCCTCGTCGCGAAAGGTCGAGCGGCCGCGGCCCGCTGATCGCGCTGCAAGTCGCAAGCCGGCGGTCGAGCGATGCGGGCGCGCCCGCCCGATGGCAGGCCGCCCCGCGTCGCGTCAGCCCTTGAGCCCGGGCTTGAGGATCACCTTCGTCCAGCCGGCGGTCCGCTTGTCGAAGTTGTCGTAGGCCTCGGGCGCCTGCTCCAGCGGCAACTGGTGCGACACGATCCACGAGGGCTTCACGCGATCGTGCTCGATGAGCCTGCTCAGCTGGCGGTTGTAGGCCTTCACGTTGGCCTGGCCGGTGGCCATGCGCTGCCCCTTGAACCAGAACTGCCCGAAATCGAAGGCGATCTGGCCGCGCCGGGCGAGCTTCTCCTGCGCGCCCGGATCCTCCGGCAGGAAGACGCCCACCACGCCGATGCTGCCCGTCGCCTTCACGGTGGCCACGAGGTTGTTCATCGTCAGGTTCGGCACCTCGTGCTGGTGGAGCCCGCAGCACTGGTAGCCGACGCACTCGCAGCCACGGTCGGCGCCCTTGCCGCCGGTCAGCTCCATGATTCGTTCGACGCCGTTGCCTTCCGTGTCGTCGATCGGGATGGCCCCGACCTTCTCGGCCAGCTTGAGGCGATCCTTGTGCGTGTCGACGACCATGACCTGGCTGGCGCCCTTGATCATCGAGGCGCAAGCCGCCATGAGGCCCACCGGACCGCCGCCATAGATGACCACGCTTTCCCCGGGCATGACGCCGGCCAGCTCCGTCGCGTGGTAGCCGGTAGGGAAGATGTCCGCCAGCATCACGTAGTCGTTCTCCTTTTCCTCCGAGTCGCGCGGGAGGACCAGGCAGTTGAAGTCGCCGTAGGGTACGCGCAGCAGCTCGGCCTGGCCGCCGGCGTAGGGGCCCATCTCGGCAAAGCCATAGGCGGCGCCGGCCAGGCCCGGGTTGGTCGTCAGGCAGAACCCGCTGAGGCCCTTCTCGCAGTTCGCGCAGAACCCGCAGCCGATGTTGAAGGGCAGGCACACCCGGTCACCGACCTTGATGCGATCGACCGCGGGTTCTGCGCGAACTGCGAGAAGGGGGTTCTCGTGGCCGAAGATGCGGCCGGGCTTCATCGACGTGCGGCCTTCGTACATGTGCAGGTCGCTGCCGCAGATGTTGGTGCTGGTGATGCGCACGAGCACGTCGGTCGGGCGTTCGATGCGTGCGTCCGGGACGTTCCTGACGGACACGTCCTTGGGTCCGTTGTACACGACGGCTCTCATGCGGCCTCCTTGGCCTTGGCAGGCTTTTTCCGGCTCGCGGACATCAGTGCCTTCCTGCGATCGAACAATCGATCAGCCAGGCCCCGGAGGTCGGCGGGCGACTGCCGGGCTTCCAGGAAGATCCGTTCGCGCTCCTCGAGCACATGCGCGTCGACGAGCTCGCCCAGGCGCTTGACGGTGTCGTCGTATTGCGCGTCCGAAGCGTCCATGGCCTGCAGTTGCGCGACGGTCTCCTTGACCTGTGCGTGCTCTTCCTCGGCCTCCTCGAGCAGCGCATCGTCTCCGGTGGCGGCGCGCACGGCCGGATAGAAGATCTCTTCCTCGATCCGCGCGTGGACCAGGAGGGCCTGGCAGATCTTGTCGACCACCGGCTGCTTGTCTTGCGGCGATGCGCCGTCGTCGCACATCGCGTTGAAATCGATGAACAGCTTCTTGACCGCCTTGTGGTCGGCATCGAGCAGGTCCACCGCGTCTTCGTAGGCGTCGGCTGGTTTCATGGTGTTCCTTGCAGGAGTGACGGGTTGAATGGTCGACCGCGCGCACGCGTGTCGAGACCGCCGACGAGGCAGGCGCTATGCCGGCCCCGCCCGGCCGCGCATCCGCTACCGGGCCAGGCGGATGGCGCGTGCTTCCATGACCTTGACTTCGAGGGCGTCGGCCAGCTGGCGCAGCGCGCGCCGGTTCCGTTCCGCCGTCAGCGAGGCGATGCCGTCGCTGGGCACCGTCACCGCGAAGTCGCGCATCCGGGCATCGGCCGCGGTGTTGACGATGCACTGGTCGCCGGCGACGCCGGCGATGATGAGCTGGCGCGTTCCCAGGTGGTCCAGCAGGATCTCCAGCGGCGTGGCAAAGAATGCCGAATGCTTGGGCTTCAGGACGAAGTAGTCCTCCGGGCCGGGCTCCAGCAGGCGCGTGATCTCGCCCCCGTCGCCGGCGGACTCCAGCGATTCCTTCACGACGAACTTGAAGTCGGAACGCCACTGGCCGCTGTTGTCGTTCGCATAGACGACCGGAATGCCCTTGGTTCGGCAACGCTGCTTCAGGTGCCCGACGACGGGGGCGATCTTCAAGGCGGCCGCCGCCAGCGCGGGCGCGTCCGGGAAGGTCCAGCAGCTGATCATGTCGAGGATCACGAGCGCTTGCTTGCTCTTTCCGTCGTCCTCGATGAGGCCACGGCGCTGGGGACGGGCGCGGGAGGAACTGGGCATGGGCGTTGGAGGAATCGTCGGGAACCCGGTCGAGCAACCGCTGTGCCCCGCTCGCCGCCAGGGCCGGCCTTCGCACGGTTTGCCTGCGCGTTCCTCAAGCGTGGGCCTGCCGCCGGCGGGGCGGGGCGGGGGCCAGCCATCGGAACACGACGGCCAGGGCCGCGCCTGCGTAGACCATTCCGCCGAACATCCACATGACGAGCGCGCCGACCTGCTGGTCCTCCAGCGCCGTGAGTCCCCAGGGCGGCGGCTCGTCGGTGGCGTACCACGGGGTCGGCGCGAAGGTCAGGAGCAGCCCGAGCGCGTTCATCTGCAGCATGGCGGTCACCAGCAGCGCCAGCGCGGTGCCCTGGTGATTGCGTCGCCTGCGGCCGAAGACGGCCCACCAGAACAGCAGGGCCGACAGGAAGAACGACGCGTGCTGGAGGGCATGGATCCACTGGTTGCCGAGCGCGGCCAGGAACAGGACGGGAACGTGCCATACCCACAGCGCGGCGGCGTGGAGCCACCAGGCGCGTGCAGGGGCGGCCAGCCAGCGCCATCCCGTGGCGACGGCAGCGAGCGTGCGGACGCCCCGCCGCCGCAGTGCCCACGACCACGCTTCGTACGCGCGCGAGGCTGCCAGCAACGGGGCCGCCACGATCATCAGGATCTCGTGCTGGGCCATGTGCATGGCGAACGAGCGATCGGCCAGGGCATCGACGGGCGAGTACAGCGCCGCGACCAGCGCGCTCCAGCCGCCGATGAAGGCCGCCACCTCGCGCGCGCGGATGCCGCGGCCGACCCCGGCCCGGCGCCAGAGGCCCGCCAGGCCCGCCGCGTAGCCCCACGCGCTGGCGACCATCAGGGCCGCGACCAGGACGTCGAGGAACACCGGGCGATGCGCGTCGCCGCCCAGGTGGTGCGCCCAGGCGAGCGACGGCAGCGCGGCGGCCAGGCCGACGATCAGCGCACGCATGGGCCGATGGACCAGGCCGGCAGCGACATGGCCGCGATGACGAGCACCGACAGCGTCGCCGATGCCACGGACAGTCCCGCGAGGAAGGCGACGCGTTCTCCCTGTGGGGCGGTGCGGGCCCGGCTCGCTCTCCAGCCGCGCCACGCCGAGGGAAGCGTCGCGAGCGCGGCCATGCAGAAGGCCGCATGGACCAGATGCACCAGCCACGGCCGTCCCTGGTCGCAGGCCCAGCCGACGACCGCGAACGCGACCGCCTGGTCCGCCAGGGCCAACGCGGGAGCGAGCAGCAGGGCCGGCCAGGTGCGCATCGCCTGCTCCTTTCAGAAGCGCGGAGCCCAGTAGACGACCGCGTAGATGGGAATCCACGTCACCACGATGAACACCCAGTAGCCGCAGTTCTCCGCGATGTCGACGAAGCGCTTGCCCTCCAGCGGCTTCTTGAACAGGACGGCCGTCAGGACCATCGTGTCGACGACGTCCGTGACGAGGTTGAAGGTGTGCAGCCCCATCAGCATCCAGATCACCGAGCCATAGGCGCTGTCGTCCCAGCGCACGTTGAGCACGGTGAACTCCATCGTGCGCACGGCGCACAGCGCCAGGCCGCACAGCGAGCCCAGCACGAGCATCAGGCGAACCTTGGGCAGGTCGTGGTCGATCGCGGCGCGATCGGCGAACCAGTTCGGGATGGCGCTGGCCAGGATCACCGCGAGGTTGATCGTGCCCCAGGACAGGTCCGGTGCCGCGCCGCCCGCCGGCCACGTCTGCGACAGGCTGCGCAGGTAGAAATAGACGACGATCATGAAGCCGAACGCCGTGCCCTCGATGGCGCACATGGCCACGGTGCCCCACCACATCAGGCTGCGCGTGCCGAATCCGTAGCTCGGCAAGGCGGAGACATCGAGTGCGTCGCCGCGCTCCACGGCCGGAACGCTGGCCGGCGTCGCCTCGCGTCGCTGGACCTGCGTCACGGCCGCTTCTCCAGCTCGATCTCGGCGCTGGCGTCCTCCCGGGTCGGCCAGTACCAGGCGATGAACGCGATCGTCGGGGGGATCAGGCCGATCAGCATGCCCTTGTTCGAGAAGATCGACCAGACCAGCCAGAAGCCCACCGAAAAGGCCGCGACGACCGGCCAGGCGCTGGGCGTGGGATACATGTAGCGCACGTCGGGCACGGCATCGAGCACCGTCGTGACGAGGCCCTCCCGGAATGTCGTCGACAGTCCCGTCACGTGGCGCGGCCCGTCGGTGCGGGGCGACCAGAGCGGTTCGCGCGAGGCGACGACGGGGATCTGCTCGAAGTTGTACGCGGCCGGCGGCGAGGCCGCGGCCCATTCGAGCGTCGGCGCATTCCAGGGATCGTGGCCCGCCGCGCGGCCTTTCCAGAGCGCGCGGACGATGTTGAACACGAACAGGGCCATGCTGGCATCCTCGACCATCGCGCCCACCCACGAGACGTAGTTCAGCGGTCCCCAGCCGGTGTCGGCGGTGTAGGTGTAGATGCGGCGCGGCATGCCGTGCAGGCCCAGGATGTGCAGCGGGAAGAAGGCGACGTTGAACCCGATGAACAGCAGCCAGAAGTGCCAGCGCGCCAGGCGCTCGTCCAGCAGGCGGCCATAGACCTTGGGGAACCAGTAGTACACGGCGCCGAACAGCGGGAACAGGGCGCCGCCGATCAGCACGTAGTGCAGGTGCGCGACCACGAAGTAGGTGTCGTGCACCTGCAGATCCAGCGGCACGGCGCCCAGCATGATGCCGGTCAGGCCGCCGATCATGAGGGTGGCGAAGAACCCGACGATGAACAGCATCGGCGCGCGCAGCAAGAGGCGGCCGCCTGCGATCGTGGCGATCCAGCAGAACAGCTGCACCGCCGACGGGATCGCGATCATGAAGCTCATCGCCGTGAAGAAGCTCTTGCCGAGCTCGGGGACGTTGGTCGCGTACATGTGGTGGACCCACAGGCCGAACGACAGGAAGCCCGTCGAGATGAGCGACAGCACGATGGCCTGGTGCCCGAACATCGGCCGGCGGGCGAAGGTCGGGATGATGGCGGAGATCATGCCCAGGGCCGGCACGAAGATGAAGTAGACCTCGGGGTGCCCGAAGTACCAGAACATGTGCTGCCAGAGCAGCACGTCGCCGCCCTCGGCGGGATTGAAGAAGTGCGTGCCGGCCATGCGGTCGAACTGCACCAGGTTCGCGCCCAGCATGACCGTGGGCATGGCGAAGATGATCATGATCGAGCTGACCAGCGTCGCCCAGGCGAACAGGGGCATGCGCAGCAGCGACATCCCGGGTGCGCGCATCTTCAGGATCGTCGTCGCGAGGTCGGTCGCCACCATGAGCCCCATGGCCTCGGTGAAGTTGACCAGCACGTTCCAGAAGTCGGATCGCTTGCCGAAGCCGTATTGCGGCCCGGCCAGGGGCACGTACGAGAACCAGCCGGCATCGGCGCCGGCGCCGCCGGCGAAGCCCGCGAACAGCGTGAGCCCGCCGATCAGGTAGATCCAGTACGAGCAGGCGCTCATGCGGGGGAAGGCCGTGTTGCGCGTCCCGATCATGAGCGGCACCAGGTACAGCGCCACCCCCTGCATCACCGGCACGGCGAACAGGAACATCATCGTGGTGCCGTGCATCGAGAAGACCTGGTCGTACAGGTCGGGGCCGACCAGGGTCTTGCCCGGTGCGGAGAGCTGGTGCCGCATCAGGCCTCCCAGCACGCCGCCTGCGAAGAAGAACAGCAACGCGGTGACGATGAAGCGCCGGCCGATCGCCTTGTGGTCGAGCGTGCAGACCCAACCCTTGAGCGTCGGGGGATCGCTCCAGGCGCGGGCGAGTTCGGCCCGGGAGCCCGCGTCGAGCGCCTGCGAGGCGGTAGCCGCGTCGCTCATGTCAGCGTCTCCAGGTAGGCCACCAGGGCCGCCAGGTCGGCCGGGGGCAGGAAGTGCGAAGGCATGTTGGCGCCCGGCTTGAGCTTCTGCGGATCCTCGATCCAGCGCGCGAGCGCCTCCGGCGTATTGGCGACGCTGCCGGCGCCGATGTGCGCACGGCTGGCGAAGTGGGTCAGGTCCGGCCCCCGGCGGCCCTGGGCGCTGGTGCCCTGCACCGCATGGCACAGCATGCAGCTGCCCGTGAGGAACAACTCGCGACCCCGCATGGCCGCCGCGGCCTGCGGCTCCGGTGCGGCGCTGCGTTCATGCTGCACCCAGGCGGCGTAGCCGTCGGGCGGCATGGCGACCACGTCGTAGGCCATGAAGGCATGCTGGACGCCGCAGAACTCGGCGCAGCGGCCGACGAAGCGTCCCGGACGATCGGCCCGGAACGCGATCGTCGACGTACGTCCCGGGATCAGGTCCTTCTTGCCGTGCAGGTTGGGCACCCAGAAGCTGTGGATGACGTCGTCGGCCTCCAGCGTGACCACGACCGGGCGTCCCACGGGAATCACGAGCTCGTTCGCGGTGGAGAACACGTGATCCGCCCGCGGGTCCTGGTAGACCATCTCCCACCACCACTGATGCGCGATGACATGGATCGCGACGGCGTCCTTGCCCGGCAGGCGTGCCAGGGCGCGGTCGGTCAGGACGCTCACCTCGAGCAGCCCGACCAGCAGGACGGACGACAGCAGCGTCGCGCAGCCCACCAGGATGCGCAGGGCGCGATCCTTGCGAGCCGGCGCGTCGCCGCCTGCGGCCGCGGTGCGATGGGACCGCCACAGGGCCCAGCACAGCGCGCCCATCACGCCGATGAAGACGGCCACGCACAGCCACAGGCTGATCCACCAGAGGCGGGCGATCCAGGCGGCCTGCGGGCCGGCGGCGTCCAGGGCGTCGCTCATCACCGCTTGTCCTCGGGCCGGGCCGGCTCGCGCAGGTTCTCGGGTGGCGCGCCCAGGAGGCTGTCGTCGCGATTGGGCGCGGCGTCGTCCGGCACCAGGCCGGACAGCGAGCGCACGTACGCGGCGATCTGCCAGGCTTGCTCCTCGGGAATCCGCCCGCGGAAGGCCGGCATGCCGTTCGGGCGACCGTCCATGATCGTCGTGAAGACGTCGCCGGGCGTCTTGCCGTAGATCCAGCCCGCATCCATGAGGGGCGGCCCCGATCCGCCACCGCCCTGGGCGTGGCAGCCGGTGCAGTTGAACCAGCGGTAGTAGCGCTTGCCCTGTGCGAGCACGTAGGCGTTGCGCTCGTCGTAGCCGCCCGCCGCGGCGCGCTCGGTCATGCCGCGGCCGGGCGGCCCCGCGGCGAAGCTCGTGAGCGCATCGGCTCGGGAACGCGCGTCGGGCGCGATCGGCACCGGATCGAATCGGCGGGCCTCGCGCTCGCAGCCGGGCAGCGCCGACACCAGCGCCGCCAGGCCGGCCACCACGCAGGTCCTAGGGCAGGCGAAAGACATACAACATGCCTCCGCGCGACGTCGCCGCGGGCAGGTCCTTCATCGCCGCGACGAAGCCGCGCGCCGCGGTGCCGTCGCGGGTGTCCAGGTCGTTGGAGACGACAAGTCCCGCCCAGCCGCCGACGCCGGCCAGGACGGCGACGTACTCGTGCCCGTCGCCGCCGGAGAACGCGATGGGCTGGCCCACGATCCCGGACGCCGTCCTGAACTTCCAGAGCGCGCGACCCGTGCGGGCGTCGACGGCCTTGAACCAGCCGTCCATCGTGCCGTAGAACACGAGGTCGCCGGCGGTCGCCAGCGCGCCGCTCCAGATGGGGAAGGGCTCCTCGAGCGTCCAGGCCTTGCGTCGCCCGACCGGATCCCAGGCGGTCAACACGCCCCGCCAGGCGCCGGGCGGCGCGTGCATCTTGGCTTCCATGCCGATGTAGGGCGTGCCGCCGATGTGGCTCACCTCGAACGCCGTCGCGTCCTCGCACAGGTTCTGGTGCGGCAGGTACAGCAATCGCGTGCGCGGCGACCAGGCGCTCGGCTGCCAGTTCTTGGCGCCCGCCGAACCCGGGCAGATCTCGCGCACGACCCGGTCGATGGCCGGCTCCTTGCTCGGCTCCGACCGCATGGCACCGGTGGCCGGGTCGACGCCATGCGCGGTGGTGACGAGGGCATAGGCGTCGGCCGACAGCACCTCGCCCGTGGCGCGATCGATCACGTAGAGGTAGCCGTTGCGGTCCGGGTGCAGCAGGACGTGGCGCGGCTGGCCGCCGATGGGCAGGTCCACCAGGACGCTTTCGTTGCTGCCGTCGTAGCCGTGGCGGTCGTGCGGACTGGTCTGGTAGGCCCAGGCGGCGTCCCCGGCATCGGGGTGGCGGGCGAACAGGGCGCTGGTCCACTTGTTGGCGCCAGGGCGTTGCACCGGGTTGCCAGGGGCGGGGCTGCCCGTGCCGTGGTAAAGCAGGTCGAGCTGCGCGTCGTAGGAGAGCCATCCGCCCACGGAACCGCCGCCGATCTTCCAGGCCTCGGGCGGCCAGGTGGCGACGCCCAGGTCGGTGCCGCGGTCGCTGGCGTAGAACGGCTTGAAGGCGCTGCCGATCCGGACATCGGCGTCCGGGCCGGTGCTGTAGGCGCGCCACCGTTCCTGCCCGGTCGCGGCATCGAGCGCGGCGATGAAGCCGCGCACGCCGAACGCGTCGCCGTCGTTGCCGACCAGCACCTTGTCCCGCACCACGAGCGGTGCCATGGTCATGGACTGGCCCGTCGCGTAGTCGCCGAGCTTCCTTCGCCAGAGTTCCTTGCCGGTGCGGGCATCGAGTGCCAGCACCTGGTCGTCGAGCGTGCAGAAGAAGAGGCGGCCGTCGGCATAGGCGGCGCCGCGGTTCACGACATCGCAGCAGGCGACGCCGCGCGCGCCCGGATCAGGCCGGGGATCGAAGCTCCAGCGCAGCCGGTGCTCCGGGCTCGCGAGGTCGAACGCGAGGACCCGATGCGGGAACGACGTGACGACGAACATCGTGCCGTCGGCCACGATCGGCGCGGCCTCCTCGCCCTTGTCGGTCGACGTCGAGAAGCTCCAGGAGAGGCGCAGCGTCGCCACGTTGGCCGTCGTGATTTGCGCCAGCGGGCTGAAGCGCGTGCCGGCGTCGTCGTGCGCCGCGGTGGGCCAGTCCCCGGCGCCGGACGCGGCCATCGCCGCGGTTGCAGGCAGGAACACGCCAGCGATCAGGCGTCGGACATAGCGCATGACCTGCACGTGAGTGGACACCGCGCACCCTGGATTGAGAGAGCATCACGATGGCAAGGGTCGTGCCCAGGCAGGGCGAGCCAACGACGCGCGGCCGGGGGTGGGTGTCCTCGCTCGTCGTGCGCTGCATCCAGCCGCGCACCGGTCTGCGGCGCGCGCTCCCGGGGCCGGCTCAGGCCGCTTCGCGCAGTTCGGCCGGCCGGTTCATCCGCCGGTGCAGGCGGCGTGCGGCCAGCAGCATGCGGATCCATGGCCGGTCGCGGTACACGGTCGTCCACAACAGCTCGCGCACCCCGTTGCACAGCGTGCGCTTGTACTGCGCATCGCCGCACAGGAAGTCGTACTCGCGCAGGCCGCGCCGGCGGTAATGCTCGATGGCCAGCGCATGCGTGAGCAGGCCCGGACTGCGCCGGGACGACGGCTCGTAGTGGAACCCGCTCTGGAACATCGCCACCTTGCCGCGCACCACGAAGTTGTACAGGTAGCCGACCGGCCGCCCGGCGCTGCCGATGCGCAGCAGGTCGACGCCCCCGCCGGGCAGCAGGGTACGGATCAGGCGCCGGTGGAAGTCGACGACGGCGTCGGCGGCGAGCGAGGTGCTCTGGTCGAGGTCGGTCCAGCGTGCGAGGTGCAGCGCGCGCATCTCGTCGAAGAAGCGCAGCGCTTCGTCCAGGTCGGCGGCGCGGTGCACGCCGATGTCGCCCCGCTGCGCCTCGTAGTCGCGGCGGTCGCGCCGCAGGTGCGTGCCTGACTTGCCGGTGACGGTCGATTCGAACGGGCGGTCGCCCAGCGCCACGAGGTCGACGAAGGGCGAGGGCTGGCAACGCTGTTCGGTCTGCGTGCCACCCACGTGCGCCAGTGCGCGGCCGATGACGCCGTCGCGCTCATGGCCGGACAGCAGCAGCCGACCCCAGGCGCGTTCCCGCAGCAGGTGCACGACGTCGGCCACGACCTCGTCGCGGTGGCCGGGCAGGTGCAGCACGTCGTTGAACTCGGCCAGCGGCGTGGGCGCTCCCGCCTTGCCGGTGGCGTTGAGGAACTGCGAGCGGAACGGCACGCCCTTGACCTTGATGACGCGCTCGACGAGCAGGCAGCCCGCCACGACACGGCCGGCGACCTCCCAGCGCACCCAGGAGCCACTGAAGTCGACCCCGTAGACGGCGATCCAGGTCGCCATCCAGGCCGGCGAGAGGAAGATCGAATCGCTGCCGGACGCCTCGAACAGCGGCGCCCACCAGTCGGGCAGGGGGCCGTCGCTCACGAAGGGGGCAATGCGTCGATTCATCGTTGGGGGACGGTGGAACCCGGCGCCGTCGGCCCGGGAGCGCCCACGACGCGTCCTCATGAGGACATGACGCTCTGAGCCTCCCGGCACGACCGCATCCCGGCGATTGACAGCTTTTTGATAGCTTCCATTTTGCCTGAAGCAAAGCTGAAATTTGTGACTCCCCGTGACCGGGCGCCACCTTCGCCGGCATTCCGAGAGATCGTTCACGCGCCGGGACGGCGACCCCCTAGGTCGGAGTCTCGGCCTGCGAACCAGGAGGGCCAGGCTCGTCTCGAGCAGGGGGCGACGAACGGGCAGATATCACGCCCGGCCCAGCAACTGGTTACAGCTCGGCAGGACGTGTCCCGATAACGGCTCATCGGCGGCTCATCCGTCGCAACCGTCCATCGGGATCCGCCATGCATCCGCAACTGCCTTCCGTCTCCGCCGCCCGCGTCGAGTGGGAACTCCTGCCGTCGCTGATGAATCGCCTGGGCGGGCGCCGGTCCCGCTCGCAGCCCGCGTGGAGCGAGACGCTGCCGTCCGAGCTCGACTTCCTGGAGCCGTCCGATCCGTTCGAGGAGGTGCTGCCCGGGCTGCAGATGCGCGAAGTGCGCGAGCCGGACATCTTCCAGATCTTCTTCGGCTGAACCCGCCTCCCACCCCTGCGCGCGGGGGTGTCGCGCGCGGCCGCGCGCACGCCCTTCGGACGCCGGACGCCCATGGCGCGAACGGCCGCACAATCGAAGCCCCGCACTCTCGGGGCACGCGGCCCGGGCCCACGCCCGCATGCGGCCCCCGCCGCCATGCAGCCCACCGCGCACCACCACTTCATCGAAGCCAAGCTGCTCGATCTCCATCCCACGCAGATGACCGCCGGCTTTGCCGAGGTCGCGCTCAAGCGGCGCGAATGGGCCGGGTTGTCGAAGAAGGACCGCAAGGCGCTGCTGGCCTCGCACTGGTTTCCCGCGGTGCTGGGCCCGCGCGGGCGCAGCTACATCGTCGACCACCACCACCTGGGCCTCGCGCTGCTGGAAGAGGGCGTGGAGCGCGTCAAGCTGATGGTGCTGGAAGACCTGTCGTACCTCGCCCCGACGATCTTCTGGCGCGTGATGGAGCAGCGCAACTGGGTGCACCCGTTCGACGCGGGCGGCAAGCGCCAGCCCTACAGCCTGATCCCGGCCCGCATCACCGACCTGGCCGACGACCCGCACCGCAGCCTGGCCGGCTTGCTGCGCAGCGCCGGTGGATTCGCCAAGGACGCATCGCCGTTCGCCGAGTTCCTGTGGGCCGACTACCTGCGCGAGCACATCCCGCGCGGCCAGATCCGCAAGGCGATCGACATCGCGCTGCGCGAGGCGCTGGGCCTGGCGCGCAGCCCGCTCGCGCGCTACCTGCCCGGCTGGAGCGGCGTGATGCTGGCGCCGGCCGATCTGCGCAAGTGAGCGCGGCGTCCGGGGCCGCGCCCACGTCGACGCCGCTCGCGGCCGACGTGGTCGCGGGGGTGTCGATGGCGGGCCTGCTGCTGCCCGAGGCCGTGGCGTATTCCGGCATCGCGGGCATGCCGCCGCAGGCCGGCGTGCTGGCGCTGTTCGCGGGCCTGCTGGTCTACGGGCTGGTCGGCCGTTCGCGCTTCGCGATCGTGTCGGCGACATCGTCGGCGGCCGCGGTGCTGGGCGCGGCGACGCTGTCGCTCGCGGAGCACGACGCGCCGCTGCGCGCCGCCCTCGCCGCGGGGCTGGTGCTGGCCACGGGCCTCGCGTTCCTGGCCGCCGGCGCGATGCGCCTCGGCTCGATCTGCAGCTTCATCTCCAAGCCCGTCCTGCGCGGGTTCTCGTTCGGCCTGGCGCTCGTGATCATCGTCAAGCAGTGTCCCAAGCTGACCGGCGTGCATCCGACGGCCGACGCCGCGCCCGCGCTCGCAGGGCAGCTGCTCGCGGCCTGGCCGCAGTGGAACTGGTCCGCCCTCGCGCTGGGCCTGGCGGCGCTGGCGGCGTTGAAGCTGCTCGCGCGGCTGCCCAGGCTGCCGGGCGCGCTGCTCGTGATCGGGGCGGGGATCGCGGCCCTGCAGGGGCTGGGGCTGCAGGCGCACGGCGTCGCGGTCGTCGGGCCCATCGACTTCGCGCTGGCGCTGCCCCGGCCGCCGGTGCTGTCGCAGGGCCAGTGGGCGAGCGTCGCGGAGCTGGCCATCGCGCTGGTGCTGCTGGTGTTCGCCGAGAGCTACGGCGCGATCCGTTCGATGGCGCTCAGGCACGGCGACGACGTCGATCCGAACCGCGACCTGTGGGCGCTCGGCGCCGCCAACGTGGTCGCCGGCCTGCTGCACGGCCTGCCCGTGGGCGCGGGCTTCTCGGCGACGGCGGCCAACGAGGCGGCCGGCGCGGGCAGCCGCAAGGCGGCGTGGATCGCGGGGCTGGTGGTGCTGGCGCTGGTCGCGCTGTGCCTGCCGTGGATCGAGCGCACCCCCGAGCCGGTGCTCGCGGCGATCGTCATCCACGCGGTGTCGCACACGTTGTCGCTGGCAGCCTTCAGGCCGTACTTCGCGTGGCGGCGCGATCGCTTCGTCGTGGTGGCGGCGGCCGTCCTGGTCGTGCTGCTGGGCGTGCTGGACGGCCTGCTGGCGGGCATCGCGATCAGCGTGGCGATGACCCTGCGCGGGCTGTCGGAGGCGCGCTTGAGCGAGCTGGGGCGGCACCGCGGCGGCCACGACTACCTGGGCCTGGGGCACGCCGACGTCGCGCCCGTGCCGGGGGTGCTGATCCTGCGCCCCGAGGCGCCCCTGTTCTTCGCGAACGTGGAGCGCATGCTGTCGCAGATGCGCACCCGCATCGCGGCGGCGTCCCCGCGCGCGTTCGTCCTGAGCCTGGAGGAGACGCCCGACCTGGACGGCACCACCATCGAAGCACTGACCGCATTCGCGGCGGAACAGGCGGCCGCGGGGCGAGCGACGGTGTTCGCGCGGCTGAAGGATCCCGTGCTGGCGCTGCTGCAGCAGTCGATGACAGGCCAGCACCAGACGCTGCTCGAGGCCGGCAGCGTGGACGACGCGGTGGCATCGCTGATGGCCGCGTCGGCCACCGCCTGGCCTTGAGGGAGCGCCTGCGAATGTCGATGCGCTCGTGCGCTGCGCGAACTTGTTTCTCGATGCTTCCACCGTCGCGCTGGCGGGACCCCGGATTGCCTGATCAGGGGGTCGTTTCACGAACAGGAGAACAGCAATGAACAAGTCTCTCGCCACGCTCATCGCCACCGCTGCCGCCGCCGGCTTCAGCCTGGCCGCGCAAGCGCAGACGACCGACACCCAGCCGGCCCCGGGCACGCCCGGCTCGACGACCACCACGACGGTGACGACCGAGACGGTCGAGACCAGGATGGTGCCGCCGCCGGCCGCCGGCCTGACGCGCGACGAGGCGCACGACGCCAGGGTGCAGTCCAAGGCCGACTACAAGGCGCGCAAGAACATCGCCGAGGCCAACCACGACCTGTCCAAGGCCGATTGCAAGATCAACGCGGACGGCGCGGTGGAACGTGCCTGCAAGCACGACGCCCGCATGGAGGAGAAGAAGGAAAAGGCCGACGCGAAGCTGATCCACAAGCAGGAAGTGCAGGACATCAACTCGCAGACCAAGTAACGCCCACGCGCGGCGACGACGCCGCCGCGTTTGCAGGCCAGGCCCCGCGGACCACCCGGTCCGCGGGGCCTTTCTTCGTCCGCCGCCGATATGACAGCACGCGCCGCCGGTCGGCTGGCGGCGTGTCGCGCGCCTCGATCACTGGCCGTCGAGGTCCAACCAGTCGCTCAGCTCCTCCGCGTGCTCCTGCTCCTGCGACAGGATGTGCTCGATCATGCGGCGCGTCGTGGAATCCTTGTCCCCGATCAGGCGGATCGTCTGCGTGTAGGCCTCGATGGCCACGCGCTCGGCCACCAGGTCGGCGCGGATCATGGCCTTCAGGTCGAGCGACTGGTCGTACTCGGCGTGGCTGCGATCGAGCAGGGACTTCGGGTTGAAGTCCGGCTCCCCGCCCAGCTGCACGATGCGCTCGGCGATCATGTCGGCGTGTTCCGTCTCCTCGTTGGCGTGCACGAGGAACTCCTCGGCGATGGCCGGCGAGGACATGCCCTTGGCGGTGAAGTGGTGGCGCTTGTAGCGCAGGGTGCAGACGAGTTCGGTGGCGAGCGAGTCGTTGAGCAGCTTGATGATGTCCTCGCGCCACGGCCCGTAGGCCGGCGTGATCGCGCCTTCCGACAGGTTCTTCTTCGCGGCGTCCAGGGCGGCCTGGTCGAGCTGGAGGGGAGCGCGCTTGTCGCTGGCATGGTCGGGCATGGCTGGCCTTTTCGTGAGGGAATGAAGGGATCGATCCGATGCGCGACGGCAATCGACATGCCGAGCAGCCTCCGCCGCTAGCGCGAAGCCCCGTCGAGACGCTCGCCGCAAGACCGTGGGCACGCACGTGGCCGCGGTTTTGTCTACAGTGGCTGGCATCCAAGGCAGGAGGACCCCCATGAGCAAGACCCCCGGCGTCGCCGTGCTCGATGACTACCAGAACGCCGCGCTGCGGCTGGCCGACTGGTCGGTGCTCGATGGCCGCGCCACGGTCACCGTGTTCAACGACCACCTGGCCGACCCCGATGCCGTCGTCGACCGCCTCAAGGCCTTCGAGGTGCTGTGCGTGATGCGCGAGCGCACGCCGCTGCCGCGCGCGCTGCTGGAGCGCCTGCCCAGGTTGAAGCTGATCGTGTCGACCGGTGCGCGCAACGCGGCCATCGATACCGCCGCCGCGGAGGAACGCGGCATCGCCGTCGCCTTCACCGGCTACCACTCGGCGCCGACGATCGAGATGACCTGGGCGCTGATCCTGGCCGCGAGCCGCCACCTCGTCGCCGAGAACCTGGCGTTCCGACGCGGCGGCTGGCAGCAGGGCGTGGGCATCGGCCTGGCCGGCAAGACGCTGGGCGTGCTGGGACTGGGCCGCGTGGGCAGCGCCGTCGCCAAGATCGGCGCGGCATTCGGCATGCGGGTGATCGCCTGGAGCCCGAACATGACGCCCGAGCGCGCGGCCCTGGCCGGGGCGGAGATGGTCACCCAGCAGGATCTGCTGCGCCAGTCCGACGTGCTGACCGTGCACATGGTGCTCAGCCCGAAGACGCGCGGCCTGCTGGGCGCCGACGAGCTCGCGCTGATGAAGACGAGCGCGCTGCTGGTCAACACGTCGCGCGGGCCGCTCATCGACGAGGCGGCGCTGGTCACGGCACTGACCTCGCGCAAGATCGCGCTGGCGGCGCTGGACGTGTTCGACGTCGAGCCGCTGCCCGCCGATCACCCGCTGCGCTCGCTGGAGAACGTGCTGGGCACGCCGCACATCGGCTACGTGGCCGACGACCTGTACCGCACGTTCTACGGCGACACCGTCAAGACGGTGGACGCCTGGCTCGCCGCGCGCGCGAAGTCCGCGTGATGCGCGTTCGACGCGGCGCGGCCGCGCTGCGAGGCTCCGTCGCGGTGCCCGCGGGCACGACCTCGGCTCAGGCCGTCAGCGCGCGATAGAAATACGTCGTCGCGCACTCGCCGCCTCCGGGCAGCAGCGCGTAGCGCGGGATGGTGCCGACCCGCTGCCACCCCACGCGCGCGTACAGGCGGGCGGCGGTGTCGTCGGCGGTGTCGAGCACCAGCAGCGTCTTGCCCGCGTGCCCGGCCTCGCGTTCCGCGGCGCGCATCAGCGCCTCGCCGAGCCCGCGGCGCCGCGCGCGGCGGTGCACCAGCATCTTGGCGACGTCGGCGCGGTGGGGCTGGTTCTCGGGCTGGTCCAGGATCACCTGGACGGTGCCCACGATGCCGTCGGCGTCCTCGGCCACCAGCAGCACGCGCTCGCCGCGCGCCACGCCGTCGGCCACCTTGCGCCAGAACGCGAGCGCCTTGGCGTGCGTCATCGGCAGCATGAAGCTGACGGAGGCGCCGCCGTCGACGCAGTCGACGAGCACGTCGGCCAGCGCCTGCAACTGCGGCTCGCTCACCGCGTCGAGCCGGCGGACTTCAAGGATAGAGGCTGGGGCGTTGTTCGCCATGGGATCTCCGGAACGGCAGGGGGTAGGGCATGGACGCCAGCACCACGGCGTAGCGCGCGGCCGCCTTGTGCGGGTTGTGGAAGGTGATGGGCCGGTCGAGCACCATCGCGACGCAGTCGCCTTCGGCCAGGCGGTGCAGGTCGTCGCCGACGCTGATGTCGATCGCGCCCTCGATGACCCAGACCTGCTGGTGCATCACCGGCTCGCGCGGCCCCGTCTCGTAGGACACGCGCGCCTTGGAGGGGAAGCGCACCTCGACGATCTGGATCTGCGAGCCCACGCCGCTGGGCGACACGTTGCGCCGCACGTAACCGGAATGCGGATCGCGCCACGACGGCTGGTTGGCCGCGCGCGCCACGGGGTCGGCCGTGGGCTCGGGCGCGTCGAACAGCGCGGCCAGCGGCACGCCCAGGCCGCTGGCGAGCTTCTCGAGCAGCACCGCGGTGGGGCTGCTCTCGCCGCGCTCGATCAGCGAGATCATCGAGCGGCTGATGCCGCAGTGCGTGGCCAGGGCGTCGAGCGACAGGCCCGAGGCGGCGCGCAGGTCGCGCACCCGCCGGGCGATGCGGTCGTTCAGGCTGTCGGGCGGTGATTCCGTCATGGTGGAGATAGTGTCCATTATGTTGGATGATCCGTCAACGGGGTGACCATGGGCAGGGGCGTCGCCACCTTCGTTCGGGCCGAAGCATAGGGCCATGGGTATGGTGGCAGGCTCGGTTCATGACGCCCGCGGCGGGCGCGTCATCAAGCAATGTGGGGAGATCGGGATGCGCCGCGTAGGGAATTTCATATACGGCATTGGGTATTGGACAAGGCGACGCAGTCCTGCCCGGGAATGAGCGTCGAACGCCCCTGATTTCGATGGCTTGCTGGGCACCGCCTTGCGAATAATCAGTCGCAGCCCCGAATCACGCATCGCGCGCACTTCAGCGCGCACCACTTCGGTCGAAGACCTGCCATGTCCCGCTCCTCGAATCTTCCGGCCCGCAACGTCGCCTCGCGTCTCGTCGGCCGCCTGCAGCGCTGGCAATCGACGGCGTTCGCGCTCGTCGCCGCCGGCGCCGCCCTGGCCGCGGGCGGTGTCCCGGTAGCGGCGATCGTCGCGCTCCTGCTCGGCATCGCCGGCGTGCTGCTGGACCTGCATCGGCAGTCGCGTGATTCACGTGCGGCCGCCGCGAACGCCGCCTTCCTCGACAGCACGGACCGTGTGGGTCACGACGTCCTGCCGGTCTGGGCAGCGCACATCGCGAGCTCGCGCGAGCAGATGGAATCGGCAGTCGCGGCCTTGACGCGGCGTTTCGGGGGCATCGTCGAGCGGATCGACCAGACCATGCGCGCCGCCAGCCAGGAAGGCGACCAGGGCCTGGTGGCGGCGTTCGCACACAGCCGCCAGGAGCTGCAGACGATCCTCGATTCGCTCAAGGAAGCGATGGCCAGCAACGAATCGATGAACGCCGAGGTGCAGAGCCTGGGCCGCTTCGTCGCCGAGCTGCAGCAGATGGCGGCCGAGGTCGCCGACATCGCGCAGCAGACCAACCTGCTGGCCATCAACGCAGCCATCGAGGCCGCCCACGCGGGCGCCGAGGGGCGCGGATTCGGCGTGCTCGCGCAGGAGGTGCGCAAGCTGTCCGCGCTTTCGGGCGCGACCGGCCAGCGCATGGCCGCCAAGGTGGCGGTCATCGGCGAGGCGATTCGCGCGGCGCGCGACGCCGCGCAGGCGTCGGCGCGTCGCGAGGCCGCGTCGGCGCTGGCCTCCGAAGCGACGATCAATGGCGTACTGGAGCGCCTGCGCGGCGTCACCGAAGCGATCGATGCCTCGGCGACTGTGCTCAAGGAGGCGAACGCGGGCATCCAGGTCGAGATCGTGGAATCGCTGGTGCAACTGCAGTTCCAGGACCGCGTCAGCCAGCGCATGGCGCACGTGCACCACAACATCGGTCGTCTGCCCGGGCTGCTGGCGCGCAGCCGCCGCTGTTTCGACGAGTCGGGCACGCTCGCGCCCGTCGACGCCCAGGACCTGCTCGACGAACTCGAGGGCAGCTACGCGATGGCCGACGAACGTGCCACGCACGCGGTGCAGGGCGCTGCCGCCGGCCCGGCGGCGGCACCCGATGCCGCCCTCGAGGAAGTTACCTTCTTCTGACCACGATTCTCCTTCCACGCCAGTCCAATTCAGGAAACCCGACATGGCCAAGACCATCATGATCGTCGACGACTCCGCTTCGCTGCGCCAGGTCGTGGGCATATCACTGCGCAGCGCCGGCTACGACGTGCTCGAGGGCGCCGACGGGGCCGACGCGTTGAAGAAGCTCACCGGCCAGAAGGTGCACCTGATCATCAGCGACGTGAACATGCCCAACATGGACGGCATCTCCCTCGTCAAGGAGATCAAGAAGCTGCCGGCCTACAAGTTCACGCCCATCGTGATGCTGACCACCGAGTCGGCCAACGCCAAGAAGACGGAAGGCCAGGCCGCGGGCGCCAAGGCCTGGATGCTCAAGCCGTTCAACCCGCCGCAGCTGCTGGCGGTGGTGCAGAAGCTCGTCCTGCCTTGATCGCGCCGTCCCCGAGGGCCGGCTGCGAGCGGCGCGCGAACGCGTCATAACCAATGACTGAAGCGGAATATCCACTGGCATGACTTCCTCCACTTTTCGAATCGACGGCGAACTGACGATCTACCGCGCGGCGGAGCTGGCCGCGGCCTTGAAGGCGGCGCTGGCCGCCGTGGCCGACGGGGGGGCGCTGCAGGTGGACTTGTCCGAGGTCACGGAGGTGGACTGTGCCGGGGTGCAGTTGCTGTTGGCGGCGCGGCGCAGCGCAGTCGAATCGGGCCGCTCCTTGTGCCTGGCCAGCCGCAGCGCGGCGGTGGACGAGGTGTTTTCCCTCCTGCAACTGAGCGGGCACTTCGGCGACGCCGTCGCCGCGGCGCATTGAGACACGCCATGGCCAACGAGATCAACCTGGACCAGGTCCTGCAGACGTTCATCGTCGAGGCGCGCGAGCTCCTGGAGGACATGGAGGCCGCGCTGCTGCGCGTCGCCGACGAGGCCGACCCGCGCGAGAGCATCAACGCGATATTCCGCGCCGCCCACACGATCAAGGGATCGTCGGGCCTGTTCGGCCTGGACGCGATCGTCGCCTTCACGCATGTCGCCGAAAGCGTGCTCGATCGCGTGCGCGATGGTGCCGTCACGCTCGACGAAAGCCTGGTCGCGCTGATGCTGGCCAGCGGCGACTACATCGGGCGCATGGTCGACACCGTCGAGCGCGCGCAAGTGCAGGGGGACCCGCATGCCGACCCGGAAGGCGTCGCGCTGCTCGCTCGCCTGCAGGCCTACCTCGGAGCCCGCGACCCGTTCGCGGCCGATGCGCCCGCATCGCCGGTGCAGGCCCCCGGCGGCCCGGCGCGCTGGCACCTGTCGCTGCGCTTCGGCCCCGACGTGTTGCGCAACGGCATGGATCCGCTGTCGTTCATCCGCTACCTCGCCACGCTGGGCGAGATCGAGCACGTGGTCACCCTTCCAGACGCCGTGCCCGCGCTGGAGGCGCTCGATCCCGAGGGTTGCTGCCTCGGCTTCGAGATCGCCTTCGTCACCGCCGTGGACAAGGCGACGATCGAGAACGTGTTCGAGTTCGTCATCGATGACTGCTCGCTGCGCATCGTGCCGCCCGGCAGCCAGGTGGCGCGCTACATCGATCTGATCCAGAGCTTGCCCGAGGGCCCCAGCCGCCTGGGCGAGATCCTGGTGCGTTGCGGCAGCGTCACTGAGCACGAGCTCGAGGCGGCCCTCCGGTTGCAGGCCGAGAGCGCGCCGGAGCGGCGGATCGGCGCCATCCTGGCGGAGCAGGGGACCGTCGCGCCGCAGGTGGTGGAGGCCGCGCTGGTGCGGCAGAGGCAGCCCAAGGAGGCGCGCGGCACGGAGAGCCAGTCGGTGCGCGTCGACGCCGACAAGCTCGATCGCCTGATCAACCTGGTGGGCGAGCTGATCATCGCCACCGCCGGCGCCGGCCTGGTGGCCAAGCGCACCCGCAACCTCGAGCTGATGGAGCGCAATTCGACGCTGGCCGACCTCGTCGAGCAAGTGCGCGACAGCGCACTGCAGCTGCGCATGGTCAAGATCGGCGCGACGTTCAACCGCTTCAAGCGCGTCGTGCACGACGTCGCGCGCGAGCTCGGCAAGGACATCGAGCTCGCTGTCAGCGGCGAGGACACCGAGCTGGACAAGACCGTCGTCGAGAAGATCGGCGATCCCTTGATGCACCTCGTGCGCAACGCGATCGACCACGGGATCGACTCGCCCGAGCGCCGTGCCGCGCGCGGCAAGCCGGCCACAGGCACGGTCTCGCTGAACGCGTTCCATGACTCCGGCAGCATCGTCATCCAGGTCGGCGACGACGGTGGAGGACTCGACCGCGACCGAATCCTGGCCAAGGGCCTCGAGCGCGGGCTGGTGGAGCCGGGCCGCGCGATGTCCGATGCGGAGGTCTACGCGCTGATCTTCGAACCGGGGTTCTCGACGGCCGAGCAGATCACTAACCTGTCCGGGCGCGGCGTGGGCATGGATGTCGTGCGTCGCAACATCGAGGCGCTGCGCGGCAACGTCGCGATCGCCAGCGAGCCCGGCCGCGGCACCACCGTCACCGTGCGGCTGCCGCTCACGCTGGCCATCATCAATGGGTTCCAGGTGGGCGTGGGCAAGTCGGTGTTCGTCGTGCCGATGGACATGGTCGACGAGTGCATCGAGTTCTCCGGCGAGACCAGGCAGGACTACACCGACCTGCGCGGCCAGGTGCTGCCCTTCATCCGCCTGCGCGACCTCTTCGACGTGCCGGGCCGCCCGGCCGCGCGCCAGAACATCGTCGTCGTCAAGCACGCCGGACAGAAATTCGGCCTCGTGGTCGACGCATTGATGGGCGAGGCGCAGACCGTCATCAAGCCGCTGTCCAGGATGTTCGCGCAGGTGCGCGGCATCAGCGGCTCCAGCATCCTGGGCAGCGGCGATGTCGCGCTCATCCTCGACGTGCCGCTGCTGCTGCAAGGCGCGCAGGAAGCCCGCGGCAGCGCGGTGCTCGAGGCCGGGGCCGTCCCGGCCGCGCAATGAACCGCCCCCACATCCATCCCTGCAATCCTCGGAAGATCACCATGTTCTCGAATCTCAAGCTGGCGACGAAGCTGTTCGGCTCGTTCCTCATCGTCCTATCCCTCATGGCCGGGCTCGGGTACTTCGCGCTGTCGCGGCTGGCCGTGGTCAACGACGCCGCGGTCGATCTGGCGACCAGCTGGATGCCCAGCGTGCGCTCGGCCCTGACGATGAAGTCGAACCTGAACCGCATCCGCATCCTCGAGTACAAGGCCCAGATGGCCAACGAGCCGGAAGAAATCGCCGAGGCGGAAAGGGATGCAGCCCAGAAGATCGGGGATCTGCAGAAGGTCCTGGCCGACTACACCAAGCTGATCAGTTCGCCAGAGGAGCGTGCGCTGTACGAGACCTTCAAGGCGGACGCCGAAGTCTATGTGATCGAGCACGCGAAGCTGATGGCGCTGGCGCGCCAGAACAAGGATGCCGAATCCAAGGCGGTGATGCTGGGCGAGAGCCAGCGGCGCTACAACGCACTGCGCGCGACGGCCGACAAGCTGTCCGACCTCAACATCGCCGGAGGCAACAAGGCCGCGGACCAGGCCCAGGTCACCTACGCCGAGGCCCATCGCCTGATCATCAGCATGGTGGTCGGCTGCGCGGCGCTGGCGCTCCTGATGGCGTTCATCATCACGCGCGGCATCACCAAGCCCGTGGGCAGGGCGGTCGACGCAGCCAACCGGCTTGCCGAAGGGGACCTGACCGTCACCATAGACGCCACCGCGAAAGACGAGATCGGCCAGCTGATGGCGGCCATGAAGAACATGGTCGGGCGCCTGTCGCAGGTGGTGACGGAGGTCAACGGCGGCGCCGAGGCGCTGGCGGGCGCGTCCGAGGAGGTCAGCGCCACGGCGCAGTCGCTGTCGCAGGCGGCCAGCGAGCAGGCGGCGGGCGTGGAGGAGACCAGCGCGTCGATGGAGCAGATGACGGCCTCGATCTCGCAGAACACGGAGAACGCCAAGAGCACCGACGGCATGGCCACCAAGGCC